>JACCDP011342495.1_pt1 | contig 123355 bp, 85 predicted proteins | sample 7445841 | NCBI WGS metagenome assembly JACCDP01 (sample SAMN15323441, study PRJNA562643) | freshwater metagenome | isolation source: river surface water | place: USA:Blue River Watershed | collected 2017-08-17
ACGCTCCTAACTACATTATTCGTACTTCTTACTTATTTCTTTTACTGCCTCATCATATTTTAGTCCTGCATGTATGATTATGTATACTAGGTATAATCCAACCAAACATACAAATGTTACTACAGTCCAAGTGGGCAATTGTGATGCTACAAATCCTACACCTAATCCTACTAATACATATAGAAAGGTATATAATGCTGCCTTCAATTTCAAATTCATGTTATTCTCCAATGACTTAACTAGTGAACCTATATTTTACTTTAAGTTCTAATTAAGATCAAGAAGTTTTTCTACCATTTTCTAATTATACATGAACCTGGATTTATTGTCAATCATTAATTTGTTATTTAAATTTTAACTTTATCCAAAAATAGATGCATTTCTTGCAACACACTATTCCAATCACCTATACTAGGCTGACGAAATATTCTAGCACTACTATACCAAGGATGCAATACTGTATTCAACAAATATCTCCAATCTACTGCAAAATTGTTTAGTGGTATCCACAATGGTTTACCCATTGCTCCTGCTAAATGCGCTATTGCTGTATCTACGCTTATAACTAAATCTAAATGATGCAATAAGCCTGCAGTATCTCCCCAATGACGTATACTTGAAGGAAACACACGCATACTAGAATTAAGTATATACTGTGATTCTTCCTCATTTGCATCTGCTAGTAAATTAATCCATTCTATTTCTGGCCTTGCATTGATTAGTTGTAATATAGTAGTTACATGCATTCCTTTATGTTGGTTAATCCAACTATCTTTTCTGCCACTCCAACATACACCAACACGCATTTTTGTTTTTGCACCTAAACGTTCTCTCCATGGTTCTATGTATCCTTTTTGCGCAACAATGTATGGCGAGTTATCTAAATTAGCTAACGTGATGTTTAACACTCTAGCCAATGACATTGTAGTGATATAATAATCATAATCAGTCAGGTCATCACGGTTATCTGACACTTCGTATACGTATGGATTGTCATGAAATAATTCACACATACCCATATGAGTATGAAATAAAACTTTAGCACCTAAATTGTGTAAGTCTTTAAAAAATCTTACAAACTGTATTGTATCACCTAAACCTTGTTCCCAAAGAACTAAGATTTTTTTACCACGCAAATCTTGCCCTTCCCACATAGGTTTACCTAATTGTGGTAATGTACCTGCTAGGTGTTCGTATTGCCAACGCCATTCATATTGCCTGAAACCGTTGGTTAAATCACCAGACAACAAATATGCTACACTCAAATTAAATTGTGCTGTTACATATGTTTCATCAAGTGCTATGGCATGTTGTAAAAAAGGTATAGCACGTTTAGGTTCACCCATTTCACGCAGTACGTTACCGTAGTTGTTCCATGCATGTATGTTTTCAGGTTGTGCTATGAAAGCCTGCGCATAGCATTCTAATGCTTTGGCAGGTTCTGTACTGTTTCTATAATTATTTCCTATGTGTACTAATTCGTCAGGTGTCATATAAATTTGGCGGAAGAAGTGAGATTCGAACTCACGGAGGCTTTTATCCCTCGACGGTTTTCAAGACCGCTGCCTTAAACCACTCAGCCATTCTTCCTTCTTAAAATCATTGCTACATAAGTACCCACAAATGCACCAAGCAATGCAGGTATTAACATAAGTCTATCATTTGTAAAATTTATTACTGCTACACTGTACATAAACATAACTAATGTTGCATAGGTGCTTGCTATCAAAGGTTTATCATCAGTGATAGACTTTATGTAATAGGTATTTAATACGTCAGTAATAAACACCGCAAAAAATGTAATTATATATGTCATTTGGTTAGTCCTGCAGGAATCGAACCTGCATCATTGCAATCGGAATGCAGTATCTTATCCATTAGACGAAGGACTATTTTCTATTTTCTTTTGGTAATACGGATATGCTAATGCAAAGTAGACATAATCCTTTTCATCATAGAAAAGTATATATCTAGAATTTTCAGACGTTTCAAATTTACACGCCGGATGTTGTGTTTGCCATTCAAAAAGTCGCAATCTGTGAAAGTTTACTTTTGCAGGCATTGCATAGTATGGATGGGTCGTTTCACAAATTTCAACAATAATCATAAAATGGAGCGGGTGATCAGGTTCGAACTGACGACATTTACCTTGGCAAGGTAACGCTCTACCAACTGAGCTACACCCGCTTGAAACCTTAGTTAGTTTCTTTTGCTTCTTTTACTTCTGCATCAACTACTGTTGGTTCACCTTCTGCAGGTTGTGCATTTGGATCACCGTTTGGCATTTCTTTGTTACGCTTCTCTGCTTCATACTTGATAGTTTCACGATAAAGATTATTCAACTCCTCTGTTGCTGTATCCATATCTTCTTTGCTATCACCCTTAGCAGTTTCTTTATATTTACTAATTGTGTCAAGCATTTTAGTTTTTTCATCTTCAGGTATATAGCCCTCAAGATTCGTAATTTGATTCTCAAGATTACTAATACTACCATCAAGACTATTTCTTGCTTGTACAAGTTCAATTACTTTCTTATCTTCTTCTGCATTGGCTTCTGCGTCTTTGACCATACGATCAATTTCTTCATCACTCAATCCAGAATTAGCCTTAATGGTAATTTCTTTTTCTTTATTTGTTTTCTTGTCAACTGCTTTAACACTTAAGATACCATTTGCATCAATATCAAACGTAACTTCAATCTGAGGTAAGCCGCGTGGAGCTGGTTCAATGCCTTCTAGGTTAAATTCACCTAATGCTTTGTTACCAACTACAACTTCACGTTCACCTTGGAACACTTTAATTGTAACAGCAGGTTGATTATCATCTGCAGTACTAAACACTTGACTTGCTTTAGTTGGAATAGTAGTGTTCTTTTTAATCAACTTACTCATCACACCACCTAGTGTTTCAATACCAAGACTCAATGGAGTAACGTCAAGCAATAATACATCTTTACGATCACCACCTAACACTTGACCTTGAATAGCTGCACCAACGGCAACTGCTTCATCAGGGTTTACATCTTTACGTGGTGCTTTACCAAAGAACTTCTCAACTGCTTCTTGCACACGTGGCATACGTGTCATACCGCCAACAAGAATAACCTCATCAATGTCACTTACACTTACACCAGAATCTCTGATTGCAACTTCGCATGGCTTAATGCTACGCTCAATTAAATCCTCAACCAAACTTTCGAGTTTAGCACGTGTAAGTTTAACGTTAAGGTGTTTTGGACCTGTACTATCAGCGGTGATGTATGGTAAGTTAACATCAGTTTGTGATGAACTTGATAGTTCAATCTTTGCACGTTCTGCTGCATCCTTTAGTCGCTGCAATGCTAATACATCTTTACTTAAATCAACTCCACTTTCCTTTTTGAACTCACTAATTAGGTGATCCATAATGCGTTGGTCAAAATCTTCACCACCTAAAAATGTGTCACCATTAGTGGAAAGTACTTCGAATTGTTTATCATCATCCACATTAGCGATGTCAATGATGCTGATATCAAAAGTGCCACCACCAAGATCGTAGACAGCAATCTTACGGTCTCTTTTTTCACTCTTATCTACTCCATATGCTAATGCTGCTGCTGTAGGCTCGTTAATAATGCGTAATACTTCTAGTCCTGCAATTTTACCTGCGTCTTTAGTTGCTTGACGCTGGCTATCATTGAAGTATGCTGGTACTGTAATAACTGCCTGTGTAACTTCCTCACCAAGAAAATCTTCTGCGGTCTTCTTCATTTTACGAAGGACTTCTGCACTGATTTGCGGTGGGGCAAGTTTCTTATCGTTTACCTCAACCCATGCATCACCGTTGTCGGCTTTGATAATTTTATATGGGATAAGGTCTATATCTTTTTGTACTGCTTCTTCTGTAAATTTACGACCAATCAATCGTTTTGATGCGTAGATTGTATTCTTTGGATTAGTTACAGCTTGACGCTTAGCAGGTGCTCCCACAACAATTTCACCGTCCTGCATGTAGGCGATGATACTTGGAGTAGTTCTGGCACCCTCACTGTTTTCTAATACTTTTGGATTTTTGCCATCTACGATAGCAACGCATGAATTGGTAGTACCTAGGTCAATACCTATAATCTTAGACATATTTTTCTCCTTTTATATAAGCAAGATTTTTTAATCAGTGCCCGATAGGCGCATCTGATATATATATTTATACTTTGTTTTCCATAAAAAAACAATGTGTTTGGATCCTCAATCTAAATAACCGAAACCCCAAATACGCTCCTTACACCACCAACAGCTACCGCAATGGCGATCATTGATTATTGTGCTTTCACAGGATCTCGTTATTTTATATAAATTTTCTATATCCAATTCTCTATATAACATAGCGATTTTCTGTTTGTTAATGTTAATAAACGGTAGACAAAAAGATTGAGTTAATGCTGGATAAGAAAATTCTTTATTTTGAAAGAACTGATAGGGTATGTCAGACAAATTTTTATAATACGTATTTAATGTAAGGCCATGATCTACGCCGCCCTGAGCAGCAACATTATTTGTATCAAAATCAACTATCGCACCTTGTGGGGGAGGTCTTGTAAATCCAAAATATAAAGTATCAACATTAATGTTATGCATGAATTCTCCTAACATTACGTTATCAGTTGTTTTGTGTTTTGTGTAATGTGTGTAAAATCTAACATTGTTAGGATCAAATTCTGTCATTTCAATTACTTTATTGATGACCTTAAGTGCATTAATAGGTTCACGATAATTACTTTTACCATTGGCTGTTGAAAAAATATGCAATGGTTGCTTTATGTTAGACATTAATATATACAACATCAACGCACTGTCCGCACCACCTGATATAAAGGCACCCAAGGTACCTTCATGAATATCAAATGTAAAACCGTTATATTCTATAGTGTTCATAAAAAATATTTATTTACAACTATGATTCACACAATTTATTGGTAGCAGGAGAGGGATTCGAACCCCCGATAGTTTCCGTATGAAGGAAGTGCATTACCGCTTTGCTATCCTGCCATGGTGCTGATGGTGGGATTTGAACCCACGACCTCTTCCTTACCAAGAAAGTGCAACTACCCCTGTGCTACATCAGCTTTCATCTTTACCGTCATCTTCGTAAAACTTTTCTTGTTTGTGTTTCTTCTCTTGCATAGTTTCTTCACCGAAAAACTTGCGAGGATTACCGCACATATGACACTTAGGATCACCACAATTAAAAATCTTAGTCTTATGATGACGATGTGGTTGAAGCATAAATGGCAATTTACTCATAGTTGAACTAAGTTTATGATACCCATAGTTCTTTGCTAATTGCATTTGTTTTTTAATCTTTGTTTCTTTTTGATGGAGTCTCTCACTGTGTCTAAGTTTGTCTAGTTCATCTGACATATTATTACTCCTATATTTGGTGGAGAGTCTAGGAATCGAACCTAGTTCCTCGGCTCTTCAAACCGGTGCTGAATGACCACACTAGCTCACTCTCCTTTATTTATGTTTATCGTTATTGGGATTTTTTATAAACAATAATTTTGTGATAATTGTCACAATAGTTTAATTCTGTAACACGTGTTAGGTGCTTATCAAATTTTTCTGCTATTTTATATCCATCATCATGCCAATTCACATATTTGTCGGTTGGATCAACAGTTGTTGGAACAAATCGTGATTGCGGGTCATCTAACAAAATAAAATAACCATTAGGCATTAAAATATCAATAAGATGATTTATTTCTGTCTCTGGATCTTGAACATGTTGCAACACAAATGCAGATATAATTACATCAACTAACCCTTTGATATTAACTTTATTACATGTTACAAATTTGCTTGTGTTATTAACATACATTGTAGCAAGCTTCAGCATATTAATGCTGATATCACATCCTATTACATTACAATTAAATTTTTCAATTAACCTTTTTGAAATCCTTCCCATACCTACGCCAAAATCAAGAACAACTTTATTATCAGTTATTATGTTGAGGCTATCAATAGCGTTAACCAAATATTCAGTTTGTTCGTGAAACTTATTTGGATTACTAGGATCAGGTGTTAAGACACAATTTTTTGCCTCTTCAAAATTTGGTACTTCAAAAATTTCATAAAGATATTTCATCTATCACCTTAAATATTTGGTACTGCATCCCAACGTGATTTCCAATCTACGTAAGGGTCTTTATCAAATTCTGTCTGCATATGTAAAGCAATACTTTCTATTGGTTCTAGACACAAAACGTTTCTTTCAACTAGGATTTTATTAAAACTGTTAATTTCTAATCTAGAATCAAATAAATCACCATTGAAAAAATTTTCATACAAGTCCCAGTGTTTGCTGAATTGTTCTTTACTTGTAAAGAAAGTACAAGGAATTTCATACAATTGAATCCAATATCTTTTTGCGCCCGCATGGACTACTCTCGGGGTTTGTTTATACTTGTATGCATTTTTCCAATAATGTGGGTGATTAAAAGGACTGATAATAATATGCTGTGCTGTATCGTGATGTACCTGCATCCACACATCTGTCATTTCCCAAATTGCATCAGGTGTATATAGATAGTCATCTTGGACTTGATAAACTATGTCCTTACCGTTTCGTTCTAACCAATCAAAACATGCTCTTACGCTTAAAAACAAACCTTTTGTTTGTAGTTGAATAAGTTCAATAGAAACGTTATTTTTATTGTAATGCTTAATAGCCCTATGTAGGAAATCTATTGTTTCATTGGTGCTATGATCATCAAATATACAAACATTATGTTTAGTATCAGGTGCAGATATAGCGCAGTTTTCAACACTTTGTAAAAAACTTGTTACGCATTTTTTTGTAATTTCTGTTTTTGTTTCTGCTGCGTATCTTGGTTGAGAATTATCTCTGACACCGATATCGCATGTTTGCAATGCATAATGAAATTGTATCATAAAATTAAATGGGGTGAAGGACGGGACTTGAACCCGCAACGACAGGAATCACAATCCTGGACTCTACCAATTGAGCTACCATCACCATAGTTATTCTGCACGCCACTCTACACGACCGTGTTGGTCAATGTGTGCAATACTTTGCATTCGTTTAATTTCTACAAACTCACGCTTTTCTGTAATGATTTCTCCGCCTCGTTTTACAAGTTCGTCAATTTTAATTATCGCAACTTGTCCTATAGGCATAAATTTTTTAAATTTGTGTTCCATAATTTATCTCCTTAACAACTGGTACCTCCAGATGGAATCGAACCACCATCTCTGCGTTCGTAGCACAGTGTCCTATCCGTTGAACGATAGAGGCATATAACTGGCTGAGGACCTAGGATTCGAACCTAGGAATGCCGGAATCAAAATCCGGTGCCTTAGACCAACTTGGCGAGTCCCCAATCTTTAGGTAAGAAAAGGTAGCTAAGCTACCCTTTCATCAAACATGTTAATTGTAAATCACTGATTAGCGATTTGCAATGTACATGGTGATTTCAAAACCAAAACGCATATCAGTCGCTTGAGGTGTTGTCCACATGTTACTCTCCTTTAAAGTTAATACATGTACTGCACATGTATTTAAGTAATAATAGCATATAATAACACCAACTGAAATACGTATCAGCATGAACAGATACTACGTAAAATCATTAAAGTCACCATATAGAAACACACTAGCGATTGGTTTGCCAATCTTTACCCAGTCAAGGCATGACCGACTAATGTGTTTTTATATGGTAGGGCCACAGGGATTCGAACCCTGACCTGACGGATTAAAAGTCCGCTGTCTTAACCGTTTGACTATAGCCCCAGCATCTTGTCACTCTTGTCACTATCCATAACAGGATCTCCTTATTTTAAATTTTTATCTATATAAACCATTAATGCTAACATCATACATACAACTGCCATCGCCCCATGATAATTCTCCTTAGTGAATGGTGGGTGGTGATGGTAACGCTCCACGAACTCGACTTCCTATCTCTTAGAGTAACGGTTTTACAGACCGCCGACAGGGGCACCACCCAAATAATTTGGCGACACTTAGGGGATTTGAACCCCTGATCTCTGCCGTGACAGGGCAGCGCATTAGGCCAACTATGCTAAAGTGCCAATATTAGTTTTGCAGTTTATACTGTATGCCTCGCTCAACAGCTTTACACGTGATTACTGTTTATTGCTTCGGTTACATAATGCCTCGCGCCGGCTTCTGTGCTTACAAACTGCAAAACTAATATTGCTTAGGCTACGTGCTTTCCAGGCATCGCCCCTAGGCTGAGTTGTTACCCTGTCCGAACACTAATCGGTCATGTGCCACGTAGTGTCCACGCTGCTATGTTGTCTGAGAAACCGGAGACACCACCAAGGCAGTGTCTATATCTCGCTAACGGTGCCATAGCCACCGGGACAGTTATCGTCGCCACACGCTACTTTCAGGAAAGTAGTAACCGGAATCTTACACAGTTTTCAGGGGAACTTAATCCCTGCATCCTGAGGTACCATTTCATAGAATGGGCTTCCCTATGTGTATCAGGCTCTGTTCTTTGCTACTGCATTCTTTATTTGCTGCTAGTATAACAGCAAACGAATTTATTGTCAACCATATTAAAGTGCATCAGCCTGGCCAGCTTTCGTATCGAATACATTTACGATGCACTTTAATATGGTGCCCACTCTTGGAATCGAACCAAGCACCCCCGCCTTATCAAGACGATGCTCTAACCGAATGAGCTAAGTGGGCAAGTATGGTATAATCTACCAAGCATATTGTGCTTGTATCACAGTTAGTTATACCATTAAATGGTACACCCAAGGGAATTCGAATCCCTGTTACCGCCGTGAAAGGGCGGGGTCCTAGGCCACTAGACGATGGGTGCATAAAACTTAAATTGTTAAAGATACTATTACGATTCAGACATTGTATCTCGTTTTGGATTTAATGTCAAACTACTTTTTGTGAACCCTTAACACGATTAAACAAATAAGTTGCACGTTTAAAATCAAAGTTAGGGTGTCTATACATATACGCAATTTTTTTGTCAAGAATATCTAATACTTCAAGTAACTCCATTTTAGTATTAAAATCTTGCTGCATTAAAATTTTGTTTATGTCATACTTGTCTAGCATGTACTCAACCCATCTATCAGTCGCTTTAATCATATGAAAAACAGGCTCATCATATTTAACTGATTCAGGGCGATACTTTACTGCATACATCTTTGCATTCATAGATTTCTCCTGAAGTAAAGAAACGCAAGTATAAACTAATTTGGATTTACTGTCAAACAAAAATTGGTCGGAGTACGAGGATTCGAACCTCGGACCCCCTGCTCCCAAAGCAGGTGCACTACCAGGCTGTGCTATACTCCGATATTGGTGGAGGTAAACGGGATCGAACCGATGACCTTTAGCTTGCAAAGCTACTGCTCTCCCAGCTGAGCTATACCCCCAAATTGTAAAACTGGTCCGCCCGCCAGGACTCGAACCTGGAATAAAAGCTTAGAAGGCTTCTGTGATATCCCTTTCACCACAGGCAGATAACTAATCCGCAGTATATCTCAACTGCGGATTAATGTCAACCTAAGATTTCAGAATCCTACTATGTTTGGGCACACCACTCATTAAGTACTCCATTTGATCTGCAAGAATGTTTCTATTTTGCAAAATCATGTTTTCAAAATGATTAGGTTCGTATGGGACATACAGTAGTTCCATTCGTGCCTCTTTCAGTGTTTTATTGTCTTTTTTGTTATTACATGGATTACATGCAGTAACAACATTAGTCCACGTATTAGCACCACCTTTACTCTTAGGCGTGATATGATCACGGCTTAGTAAGTGATAGTTAGGGAAATGACCGCCGCAATACGCACATACATGACGGTCACGACCAAACAATGTTTTGTTAGTCAATGCAACTTTGCCGTGTTTACTTACATCAAACCCATGACCTTTAATTGCAATGATACTAGGAGTTTCAATGTAACTAGTACGACCGTCGTTTTGAACTCCACCGTGAAACTTTGCAACTACTTCACCCAAAGACCAAGCAACCATACCCTTAGCGTGATAAGTAATTGCACTTTCGTGGGAAATCCAGTGTCTTGGAATTCCACTTATATCCAACGCTAAAACTGACATGATTTCTCCTTTTAAGTTAAGTGTATTTAGACACACTCATTAGGGTTCAGCACTCTACCGTCGAGAGGTAGCGCCGTAGTTCATCTAATAAATGTGTATGGTAAAGCAAACTAGTGCCACCTTTCAGGGGTGATTCATCTGTTAAGCTAATTTGCTTTATCATTCCCGTTTTACTCTGCTGTTACCGCCAGCATTTTCATCAGGGGCTCCGCCCGTTCTGTGCATGTTTATAGTGCGCACTAAGACCTCGTTTCTCTCACACTGTAAACGTATTAAGATTCTAACACGTTTTCGGATTTACTGTCAACTTTTTCAATATAACCATATTGCAACCTTAATCTTTCAAACTTTTCTCTTATCAATTTGTCAAGTTGTTCGTCTGATAATATATGGTCGTTGACAAAGTTATCATTGTGATAATGCATTTGTTGTTCTCCATATAACAAAAAACCCTGGGATCTTTTCAGAGCCAGGGTTTAGATAAACTTACTACGAAACTTCTAGTTACCTAAACCCCCCAAGCCCTCAATATTATTACGGTCACTTGTTGAGGCATAAAACCCTATAGGCGCCCATACCATTAGGGATGGCTGCTTTCTGGTTAAATGTGTACAAGTAAAGTTTCTCATAGTAATTTTATTTAGTCCTGATTCAAAATATTATACTTTTTAATGCAATAAATGTCAATTTTAAATTTGCCCACTCATTTGTTTCAAAGTTGACAAGATTGAAGTGACTGAACTTACGGTATCTAAATCATCTTCCTTAATATACTGTATAACGTCATTTTCGTCAACAATACAGAAGGTTCTTATTACCCTTTCTTTGTCTACGTTCGCCTCTAATTTATGCGCTAAGCTATATTGTTCTTGTGAATTATCCGTAAACAAGTGTATTGTAGGGGTTTCAACCTTACTTATGATTGACCATGCCATATTACTGAACTGTAGTTCTGTAGAGCCCACAAACAACATGACCCCGTTCTTTGCTAGTTGCTCAGCTATTTTGTTAAAACCTACTAATTCTTCTGGAAATACATATGAAAAATTGTTTGGATAAAATATAAAAATTTTCCAGACGCCTTCAAATGTCTTTTCGTTTACTAGTTTTCTACCATTTGGAGTAGATTCATTTGGTTTAATGCAATTAATAGCAAATGATCCTAATTTATCACCTATAATTTTCATTTTTCATTTTCCTGTTCTTGTGTTACTTTTCCCCAGTTTACTCTTAGCCACATTCTTTCATGTATATAGTGAGCAAATGTCATCCAAATATTTATTATAATTGCTCCCGCAAGTCCTGTGTAAATTCCTGTTATTATGGTTGCAGTAATTCTCCATGTTATTGCTCTAATAATTGTTCGTTTGTGTGTTTCTGTCATAATTTATCCTATAAAAAAGCCCCTTACGGGGCTGATTAATTACTTAACACTCTTGCCACGGACGTTATAACTGCTGCTATTCGTCCAATGTCACGTAATTGTTCTACCGTGTATCCTTCTTTCTTAAGTGTTTCATAATGTGACTTAACACAAAAATGGCACTTACCTACGATACTTGCTGCTAAACTATATGCCTCAAATCTTGCTTTTGTTGTTCCACCATGACTCGCAATTGCATTCATACGCAATTGTGGTGGCAAACCTTTTAGATTTTCATCATCAGCCATTTCAACAAATGGATACCAAATGTTGTTTTGTGCCATTAATGATGCTGCTGTTAATGCTGCATCTGCTTCTTTACGGTCGCTTAATTGACTATGAACCCAAGTCCATAGTTTTGAATTACCTGTTGCAAACGCTGCTGCAAGTGCAACTGCTTCAGCCTCTTCAACTGGTAATGTACTACGTTTAATTACTGCATCAATATTTAGCTTAGTATCCTTAGCGTATTCAGGAATACTTTGCTCTTTTAATGCGTCTACCCATGCTGTCATTTTGTTAATGCTCCTAATTGTCTATATCCTTTATATGTAGGATGTACCTTATCCTGAGACAACTCTGGTATAATAATAAAAGTATCACCATAATATCTGGCAATCTTCTTAACAATTTCTTGCTTTTCAGGTTTGATTGCAGGGACTATCCAAAACACTTGATCCGAATTTACAAAACTTCTTAAAGCAACTAATTCAATTTCGGTGTTAAGATTTTTAAAATCATTACTACCTAAACTAATGATTGTAGTTTTGGCGGGTCTGATTTTTTTAACATATGCATCATTCCAGTCTTTGCTGTTGATACCGCTTTGAGCATAAGCCACACATTCAGTGCGTATTTGGCTTACGCCCTTTGCTATACTATCTCCTAAGATAAGGCACTCTAACATAATTTTCCTTTATAATGTTTCGCCACCAATTGGACGACTGCATGGGCAAAGTTCGCCAGTTTGCAATGCGTCTAATACACGCAATGTTTCATCTGGGTTGCGACCAACATCTAGATTGTTTACTGTAACATGTTGAATAACGTTATCTGGGTCAACGATAAATGTTGCACGTAGTGCTGCACCTGCTGGCTCATAGAAGATACCAAGTTGATCTGCCAATGATAGTTCCCCACGTGCTACATCAGCAAAACTCCAGCTATTAGTTTTCTTCAAATCTTCATGTGCGTTACGCCATGCTAGTTTGCAGAATTCATTGTCTGTGCTACCGATTAACAAGACTGCATCACGGTCTGCAAAGTCACTGTTTAATTTGTCGTATGCTACGATTTCAGTTGGGCATACGAATGTGAAATCTTTTGGATAATAAACGATTACTTTCCACTTACCTTCAAAACTTTTTTCTGTGATTGTTTCAAATGCACCATCAACAGTCAATGTACCTGGCTTTACACCTGTTACTGCAAATGCTTCTACTTTATCTCCGATAGTTTTCATGTGTGTCTCCTTTTAAAAAATTATCTTTGCGCCCTACAATTAGGACATATAACAATTAAGTTATCCTCTTCGTTATTGTGAGTATTATTATCTTTATGATCTACTACAAGTGGAATCTCTTTACCTGCATGTAAATCATTCCAACATATCTCACAATGTTTACCACGTTTTTCTATTAAGTACTTCTTAACATAGTCCGGAACTTGACGCCATGCAGTAGTTGTTTCGTGTTCCTTCCATTCTTTAATCAGAAGGCGACTACGATGTTCTGCTTGGCATTTGTTATTACAGTATTTGTTAGTAAAACTGTGACCTTTTACAGGATTGTTTCTACCACAGTTTAAGCATGTAAAACAAGAATTCATTTATAGACCATGTTGTAAAGCACTTTGTAATATTTACTGCTCTAGTATGCCTATTATATACTACTATATTGCGTTTTCAATTTGTTTGGGCAAATTAGTTTAGTATTAAATATATTTTATGAATACTTTTGCACTAAACCCAAATGTATATGATGTTGTTTTTCTAAGTTATGACGAACCCAATGCTGAGGAAAACTATCAACACTTGCTTTCACTTAAACCAAAAGCAAAAAGAGTTGACGGAGTTAAGGGCAGTGATGCGGCTCATAAGGCTATTGCAGATATATCAAAAACGGATAGGGTAATCATTGTAGACGGTGATAACAAAATTGCTACAAACTTTTTTCGGTTTAATGTTTACACCAAACCACATTTTGATTGGACTGATCATGTTTTTAGTTGGAGTAGCTTTAATCCCGTAAACAATAATTGTTATGGTAATGGTGGTATTAAATGTTGGCCTGTGCATTTATTAAAAGAAATGCGTACACATGAAGCTGGCGATAGTGTTGATTTTCAGCTCGATAAATATCTAGAATTAAATAGGATCGGGAGTGAAACGATAATTAATCAAAGTCCACAGCAAGCATTTCGTGCAGGATTCAGAGATGGCATGAAACTATTAGCTAGCGGCGATAAAGACTTTGAAAAAATGGATTGGCGTAACCGTGAAAGATTGTATAACTGGATGCACTTAGGAGCAGATGTTAAGAACGGATTATGGGCTATCTATGGTGCTAGATTAGGAGCATTTTTATTACTTAAAGGCTATGACATAAAAGTACTAAATGATTTTAGTCAGTTGGACGAAATATTTGAAATCTACAGTAGGATAGCATCAAATAATTTACAATCAGAATGTGATATACTAGGAAAAACATTTAATAGCAAATATGTACATGACGTTTTAAACAGCGACGAAAGTGCAGAAATGAAAAGAAATTATGTTGCACCAAAACGAAGTGATGAAGAATTTTTAGCGTTCCCGCAATAGAAATAAGGAAATTGATGCAAATACCATTTGGGAAAATAGTGAGATTTGGGCAGCAAACTATGCTGGAACATCCTCTTTTTTCTGTGAGTTGGATATTAGGAAGATTCTGTAATTATAAATGTAGCTATTGTTGGCCTTACGCAAATAGTGACATTCTAGATTATCAATCATTAGACATTTACAAACACGCAATAGATCAAATAAAACTACAAGCAAGGCAAAATAAATTCACTAACTTTCATTGGTCATTTAGTGGTGGCGAACCTACTGCATACAAACACTTACTTGAGTTGATAAAACATTTAGAAGATGGTATAACTCCATATCAAAGTATTCACATGACTACTAATTTAAGTCCTAGTAAAAAATGGTGGAGTAAATGGTGTATGCAGACTGATTTGTTGCAGCGTAAATCGATTACTGCTAGTTACCACAGCGAGTTTGCAAATGAAAATGAATTTGCAGAAAAATGCTTATATCTAATGGGCGAGAATGTATATGTAACTATAAACCAAGTTATGGTTCCTAATCAGTTTTATGAATTACATGAACGATGCCAACGTTTTATAGACAAAGGAATCAATGTTACACTAAAGCCGCAAAGTAATGAAAGTGCAAATGCAATCGTAGATGGGTACACACCTGAAATGATTGAGATAATGCAGAATGGATTTCCACAGAAAGTAAACGAACAAGAATTGTATCAAATACGATTATATGACAATGATAACACGGAATACAAATTTGATCAGGCTGAAAGATTTAACGCTTTTGGCTTCAATCAATTTACCAATTGGCATTGCAATAGCGGTTATCAAAGTGTTATCATACGGGGCAACGAAGTAAAAAGAGGATATAGCTGCAAAGATTTAAGATTAGGCACATTAGATAAAGGATTTGGGTTGTTTGGAAACCCAGTTACTTGTATTACTGAAAGATGTGTAAGTAGTGCAGATAGTAAAATTCCAAAACATAAATGAATAAAATACCAACATATATTAAACTTATTGAAGAAAGAACGGGGTCACCTACTTTCTGTGTTTTACCATGGATTCACCTAGCGACTAGACCCAATGGTGACGCTAGACTTTGCTGCGGTAGTAATGCTAGTCAAGCAACAAAAGGAATATTAGATGCAGGGCTAGTAAAAAAAGAAAACGGAGAAGTAGCTAATTTTGCAAAAGACACACTTCAACAGGCTTTTAACAATGTTTACATGCGTGATGTGAGAAAAACAATGTTAGAAGGCAAAATACCTTCAAGCTGCACCAAGTGTTTTGAAGAAGAACAAAATGGCATCTTAAGTAAAAGAATTTGGGAAATGTATGAGTGGGATAAAGATGGCTTAGACTTTAAGCAATTAATTGCTGATACCAAAGAAGATGGAGAGGTACCTACTGCAATAAGATATTTTGATATACGATTAGGCCATACTTGCAATTTAAAATGTGTAATGTGTACACCACACGATAGTTCTAAATGGGTGCAAGATCATAAAAAATTAATTCCACTTATCAAAAGCGAAACGATACATCAACAACTAGCTTGGGATCAATCATCATTTGACAATACATGGTATGAAAAAGCAGAGTTTTGGGATGAAGTATTCGAACAAATACCTAACATACAACAAATGTATTTTGCAGGTGGCGAACCACTAATGATTAAAGAGCATCATAGATTTTTAGAAGAAATTATAAAACGTGGATATGAGAAACAAATTACTTTACGATACAATAGTAATGGTATATTTGTAGACGATTATATCATTGAAATGTGGAGCAAATTCAAGAAAGTAAAATTTGCTTTTAGTATTGACGCTGTTGCTGAAAAAAATCATTATATTAGATATCCCGCAGATTGGGATATCATTGTTAAAAATTTGCACAAACTAGACAACACACCTGACAATATACATATAGGAATCGCATGTGCTGTGCAAATTTTTAATATCAAGCACCTTGTAGATTTCGCTAAATGGAAAATACAACAAAACTTTAAGAAGATAAACAAATACCAAGTAGAAAACTACCTAGTGGGCGGCGGTATTTTGAACATGCATATGTTGTATATACCAACCTTCTTAAGTGCAAGAATGTTACCCGAAGAAGATAAAAAAGAATTAAGAAATCAATTTATAGAATTTAAAAATTGGTTATGGGATAACTACACTCAGGATGATGTATTTTGGAATTCTAGTCCGTATGGTTGGCAGAGATGGGAAGGTATATTAAAATTTGTAGAGGCAGAAGATCATAGTCACTTGTTACCAGACTTTAAGGAATATGTTTCTAATTTAGACGTAATTAGAGGCACAAATTCAAAACAAATATTTCCAGAATTAGCCAGTTTACTAAAATGAAAATTATAAAAATAAAAAATTTGTCAACAGACCATCTCAGTGTAGAATTTGTTTTAGGTAATGTTTGTAACTATAAATGTCACTACTGCTTTAAGGGATGCAATGAGGGGACTCATAGATGGCCTAATCACGATATTGTGCTAAAAAACATGAAGTCACTTTTTTCTTACTATCGATCTCAAGGAAAAACAAATATTGATTTAAAAATCATAGGAGGGGAAACAACACTTTGGCCCTATTTAGAAAATTTTGTTAAAGACATAAAACAAGTAGCAAATGTTTTTGTTAGAGTCAGCACCAATGCTAGTAGAACAATTGACTATTGGAATGATAAGTCACATTTATTCGATGAAATTACAATTAGTGTTCATAATGAGTTTGCAGATTTAAATCACATTATTAAAGTTGCAGATTTAATTTACAGTAAGAAACAAAGTAATCTTTATGTGTTTGTTTTGATGGATCCATACAATTGGAAAAAATCGATAGAATGCTTTGATTACTTACATTCAAATAGTGAAGGATGGTTTTTATCTCCCCAACCAGTATTGTTTGATAATGTTACAACCTATTCACAAGAACAAACAGAATATCTTACTACAGTTAAAAAAAGAGTATGTGACGATGTAAAGAAAGTAAAACCAAAATATGCAATGATGTTCATGCAAGACGGAACGGTAGAACCCTATGACTATAAAAAAATTGTTCTTAATAAAGCTAACCATTTTTACGGTTATAAATGCAATATTGGAATAGACAGAATTTATATTGACATTGAAGGCGAGATACGAGGAGCTTGTGGAGAACAATTGTTTGATGGAAATTTAAATATAAAAGATCAAAATTTTGAAGAAAAGATAAAATTATATAAAAACCTTGAACCTGTCATATGTAGTAAAAATGTTTGTGGGTGCGGAGCTGAAATAATGTTAGATAAAGAATACATATGAAAATTGACTTAGAACACATAATGTTTTGGATGGATGCTATTCGTAATAGTAATGATCCAAAACGTACATTAGAAAGTTTTTGGAAGGGTCAACTACGTAGCAAAGAATGGCTTATAAAAGAATTGGGAGTTTTTGTAGGTAAACCAGTATGCATCGACATTTTTGGTGGTTGGAACGGAGTATTGGCTAGTATGCTATTTCATGCTCCTTATCCAATTAAATCAATTCGCAGTATTGACATAGACCCAAAATGTGAGGAAATAGCAAACACCATGAACAAGATAGAGTTAATGAAGGGTGTTTTTCATGCAGTAACCGCAGACATGTGCAATTTGCGTAGTGATGCGGATATTGCTATTAATACTAGTTGCGAACACATAACTCAGGATCAATATGAACAATGGCTTACTTGTTTGCCACAAAATAGTTTACTTGTTTTACAAAGTAACAATTATAAAATTTATGAACATATTAGAATAAGCGAAGGATTAGATGACTTTGTAGAGCAATCACAATTATCAAAAGTTTTATATTGTGATAAATTAGACTTGCCTTTATACGACAGGTACATGATCATAGGATACAAATAATGTTTAAATTTTCAGAATTAAAATCTATACATTTAGAAATAAGTACACGCTGTCAAGCAAGCTGTCCTATGTGCCCTAGAAAATATCATGGTGGAGTAGAAAACCCTAATCTTAAAATCGCTGATTGGACTCTTGATGAATTTAAAGCAATATTTACAAAAGAAGTTTTAGACCAAGTAGAACTAATTTATTTTTGCGGTAACTTTGGTGACCCAATAATGAATGATGATTTAGTGGAGATGTGTAGATTCATAAAAGAAAATACTCTAGAAAATGTACATGTCAGAATACACACAAATGGCGGGGCTAGAAGTAAAAAATGGTGGCAAGATTTATACCATGCACTACCAAAAAATCATATGGTGTATTTTGGTATCGATGGTTTAGAGGACACTAATCATTTATATAGAATAGGTGTAAAATACGAATCCACTATTAACAATGCAAAAACTTTCATAGAAGAAGGTGGTAAAGCAGAATGGGTATTTATTAAATTTAGACATAATGAACATCAAGAATTAGAAGCAGAAAGAAGAAGTAAAGAAATTGGATTTGTTAGTTTTACTGTTAAGAATACCACAAGATTTATAGGAGACACAAAATATAGTGTAGTAGATAAGGAAGGTAATGTTTTATACTACCTAGAACCTCCTAGTACAAATACTATGAATTTTATTACTAAAGAACAGATGTTAAAAGCTCAGGATTACGTAGATGAAGCCACTATTCATTGTTATGTATTAGACACAAAAGAAATTTATATAGATGCACACAAGCATGTCTTTCCTTGTTGTTTTTTAAGTTCTGCTCCATATCACTACAAACCGCAAACTGTCGAAAATGACGAATATAAAAAGGCTGCGTATAATTTAAGTCAAAAAATACTAAGTCAATATTATGAATTAGTTGAATCATTAGGTGGAATAGAAAACATATCTGCGTTAAATAGACCAGTCAAAGATATCATTGATAATAATAGTTGGCAAAACATTTGGGACTACTATTGGAATGATAATAAATTACTTACTTGTGTAAGAGTTTGTGGGAAAACTGAAACATCAAAACCCAAAGATCAATTTGTTAAAAGAGTTGCAAATGCTTGAGTTTGATACTGTTAAATCAGAAGATTCTAATCCATTCATGATTACATGGGACTTGGGTAGAAGGTGTAACTTTGATTGTAGTTATTGTCCAGCACATAGACATGATAACTTTAGCAGTCATGCTAGCTTAACAGAATTGAAAACCACATGTGATTTTTTAATAGAGTACATAACACTTATATCTCAATATCGCTATGATAAAAATTTCTGTATAAGTTTTACAGGAGGAGAACCTACTGTCAACCCTAATTTTATTGAATTTGCAGAATATTTAAATACTGAATGGAAAAAGAAATTAAGTGAAGATATTAACATTAAATTAGACGTTACTTCAAATGGTGCGATGAGCGAAAAAATAGCCGACAGCATAATTAGAAATTTTCATCATGCTACTATTAGTTACCATGCAGAAGTAAGTGATAATATAAAACAAAATGTAATTGAAAGAATATACCAATTACATGAAGGAATCAACATTAAAGTTAACGTTATGATGCACGCCGATCAATTTGATCATTGCGTTGATATTTGTAATTTATTGAAAGAAAGAAATATTAAATATATCCCTAGACCAATAGGAGAAGATCCTGATAGTTTATTAAAAACTGCGCACAAATATTCGGACAAACAAAAAGAATGGTATAGTAATTTCTATAACATGCCAATAACATCAACTACAAGACCTTGTTGTGGTGGTAGAACTTTTACTTTATGTAATAAAAATGAATCCGTAGAAACAAAAGTTATTGGATTTAGAAATTTTAAAGATTGGTACTGCAGTGTAAATTGGTATTTCCTACATATCGAACAGCAAACAGATTTGATTTATCATCATCAAACCTGTCAGGCTAATTTCAATGGTAAGCGTGAGAGCATTGGAACTATATCAAATTATCAGGATATTATTAATAACTTAAAAACCAATCTTAAAAACAAAAATGTGCCTACTATAATTTGCCCTAATAAGTTATGTGGATGCGGCTTATGTGTTCCCAAAAGTAAAAATAAACAGGAATATTTCAAAGCCATAAGCAATATAATTGATTCTTCTATTTTAGCACCATGAAAATAAACGCACAAGAAATATTACAAGAAACATATGATGTATTTGTAAAGGCTGGATTTAAAGAAATACTTGATAATAGTGTCACTATATCCGAAACAGACTATTATAAATTACATACAAATTTCTTAGTTCCAACATCAATTAAAATCGACATTGACTTATTCAAAGAGCAAGTTCAACAATTTAAATTCCATCAATGGGGTAAAAATCACACACATCTACCTAGGTATGGATTAGCACTAGTAAATAGGAATGGAGAGTTAGTTGAGGATGATCCAATTAATGGTAGTTTAATGACATGGAATAAAGAGCATCCCAATGATCCTATAATTGAAACTGATTGTGTGAAGCCAACGCCTGTAATGAACATATCATCGCTTGCACCATTAAGAATATTTGACGGTCATTGGACTAGAAGTAATGTACTTAAATGGGACAATGGGGCTAAGTTTTTACCGCACATTGATACAACTGTGCCGAGCATGTGGCTTAGGCTATGGATGAGCACTGAGGGCTTAACTGTTAGATATTATGATGAGGCAATAGAGGAATTAAAAGAAGTTGAATATCAGCCCGGAAGAGTTTATTTAATTGATACTTCAAAAATTCATGATGCCTATACAACAAGCGATAATGTTTATCAATTATTTTTAAGTGTTTTTACTACTGCATCTCACTTAATTTCCTCTGTAATTCTTCCCAAGCAAGTTTAACTGTGTCTTTCCTATAAACAGTTTTATCCTCAACACCTAATTTAGCAAAAGCGTCATACCGTTGCTGACAATTGAAACAAACCCCACAATGAATATGATTTTCTCTTATTGAATTGGTTACACATGAATGAGTTTTATATGCTAAATCTAGATATCCTAATTGCATGTATAAATCAATAACTTCACTCTTATTAAGAGTATCAAAAGGTCTTAACGTTACTTTTTGATTGAAGCCTGATCTTAACATTGGATATACTACATCGGAAATTTTTAGGTCTTTAATATATTCTGTGAATTCGCCAGTAGGTAAATGAAATTCTTCAATAACATCTCTATATTTTTCATAATCACTATAACACTTTTCTACAATACTTTCATGTGTTGAGTTGTTATCCTCTTTAAATTCTGCTACCGAAAAAAATAATTTAGTGAATCCCCACATTGTAAATTCAATATTATATGTTTTTTTTACATAAGCATATATTTGTTGACTCCATGCTTGAATATCTTTACTATGTAGTTCAGTATCAATTGGAACGTAATATACTGGTTGTCCCAATATTTCACTAGCGGTATTTACATTTATTTTCACATTCTTGTTTGACTCAGGGTCGCCAAGCGTAAACATACTGTCAGAATAAGTCAAAACTACATTTTCAGGTCCATACTTATCCAATGCTATTTTAGCAATCAATGTAGATTCTAATCCACCGCTTACTGCTATCCCTGCTTTTCCCCAAGTTAATTCAGGAAAATGATCATTAATATTATATTCAATATTTGTAGGTTTAAGTATCATGTTTAATTTTTTCTAAAAAATACCCTAATACGTCATACTTATGATATCTAAGTTTATTTGGATGAGTGTGATGTACTTCATGCCATGCTTCTCCTCCCAAAAAGAAATATGACAGTGGTACATTGGAGGGAATATCTTTGTCCCAAGCATGTGTCCAAGTGTTAACAAAGTTAACTACATGAAATGTTAATGCAATTGGTGCAAAGAATAAACCCAATGCTAAATTAAAAGGTAAGAACACTAAAGCTAATACCAATACAGGAACAAAAATATAATAATAGTATTTGTGCCAGTAAGAATGATGGGTTCTCAATAATTTAACTACTGAACGGAATTCAATCTTACTAAACGTATAAGCAAAAAGTTGTACATACCACGAACTTAAATGTTTGGGGCTATGAGGATCTTTTTCAGTTCCCATAAACTGATGATGTTGACGGTGCGTTGCTGCCCAAGATATTGCACTGCCCTGAAAACTAAGTCCACCAAAAACTAATCCAATGAATTCTAACCATTTTGGAAGTTTAACTGCATTGTGTGACACACTTCTATGATAAGTCATTGATATACCTAAATGTGTTATTAATAATTGCATTACCCATGCTAGTAATAACATTTTCCAATCTAGAGTAACTATTAGATATATTAATGCAAGATGCCCCATAAAGATATATGAATAGGCGTGCAAGCGTTGTAGTGTAACTTCTTGAAATCTCATTTCCAACCTAATTTAGTAATAATAGAGCCTGCAATGTCAGGTCTATGGTAGTTTAATTTACTCGGCTCATCATGATGACATTTATGTAGTGATCCGTCACTAAACACCAAAAACCAATATACGAAGGGCAAGTTTTCAACTTTGCCTGTTTTGTGCGATAATACCAATACTAGAAAGTTAGTGTTGAATATAGTGTATGCTACCGGTATAGCCCACACTGTCATAAACCATGTGAAGGGTAATAATGTGAATAGTAACAGATTTCCGAATATAACAAAGTAAAGTGCATGTTTGGTCAAGAATGCGAAATATTCGTCACGAAGCCTATCTACTGCACGTTTCATTTGTGCTGAGTGATAATGTGCAAATATTACATATAACCACCCATGTAGTACAGGATTATGAGGATCTTTATCTGTATCAGTATAAGCATGATGCGTACGGTGCCATGCTGCGTAAGTTATCGGGGTTCCTAATAGACCTACTACTGCAATCAATGATAGTACTTGTTGAACAAGTTTGGGAGGACTCCATGAATTATGGCTAGCCCATCTGTGCATAAACAAACTTTGAATTACATCAACCATAAACCAATAACAAACATAGCCTATTAATAGTTGATACCATGTGGCATAATATAACCAAAATGGTAACATAAAAAAATAAACGACTAATAACACCGAGCTAATGTGTTTTGTTAAATTAATTTTTGTCATGTTTAATACACCAAATAATCATTGCAGGAATGTCCCATTCATACCATTTTTCCCAGTTACTCCATGCATAGGGTTTAGCATGGTGATTGTTGTGCCAGCCCTCACCTAATGTAATTAAGTTAGCGATCCAACTATTGCGTGATTCATCATACTTTAGATCATATGTTTTATATCCATGTCTATGTGCAATAACAATAATTGCACTGGTAGAGTGTAAACATAAACAAGCCGGAATACAATATACAAAGACGATTAACCAAGGATTAATTAATGCTAGTAATAAACAATAACTTAGTATGATTGTAAGATAATGTTTATGTAAAAACTTTTGTAATTTGTCCTTACGCATATCTCTAACTAGCTTCAAGTCTAGTTTAATATAATCCCAGAATCCAAACCATGCTCTAAAGTTACCTAATAAATATGGACTATGAGGATCACCGGGTCGTTCACAGATTCTATGATGCTGCCTATGTATAGCTACCCAAGCTAACGGACTTCCCACTGTAGTTAATACTGCAATAAAACTAACAACAGCTTCCCAAAATAAACTTGTCTTAAAACTTCTGTGGCTTAACAGTCTATGCATACCAATATTAATGCCAAAGACACCTGTTACCCAGTATGTTAATAAAGATATTAACAGATAATTGTATTGTTGTGTATAAAAAACAAACATAATCCCCACTAACAATAGAATGTGATTAATTATTTGTAATCCTCTTACTGTTTGATTATGTGTGATATTCATATTAAGTTCCCGCATCTAACAACTCCCATTGTTCATGAGTAATTAATTGTGGATTCCACTGTTTAAAACTATCTGTAACTGTTTCCATATACAAATAATTCTGCCAACATTTTTGTACGTTGAACGGACAAGTTTGTATATAGTTTTCACCGATGTTCCATCTTGGATCCCCATTAGCAATAGCTTCACTAAATATTTTCCAATATCCTTTAGACTTTTTCTTGTCTCTATTCTGCATTGCTATTATATAACATTCAAATGAATTAATCTCTGTCAATGGTTTTACAATAAGTTCGTTTAATATCCAAGGTATAGTATTATACCCACTACGTGAACGTTGCCTAAACTTCGGAAAGAAATATTCTCTATGCAAATGTCTTGCAACATTTTTCGGATATCTTCCGTCATTAAATAAACCGCCCATTCCTACTGGCTCATGCGTATCCTTTGTATAGATTACACTATAGCCATAATGTTTTTCTATCTGTAAATTTTCCTTAGTGTACAGATGCCTAAGCCAATTGTCCTCTGACAAGCAAAGCTCTCTTACTTCTTCAAATTCCCGACATGGTTCAAAATAAATTTTATAATAAAAGGCATCGATATTTGTAAGTTGAATCATTGATTGTATTTATTTTACCACTAAGAATTAGAAATAAATATACTAATAAATTAGGTAATCATGGATAAAAAAAATTTCATCCAAAATTTAATTGACAATTGGGGTACAATTTTAGGAGAATACGATCAGGTTAAAAGAACTATACCTGCATATAACTTTGACAGTATTCCTAAACCAACTACAGACTGGAGAGCAATTGCTCTTTGGTGGAATTATAAAGAATTAGATCAATTTCAAAAACAAATGCCAAAAACAACAGAGTTGGTAAGGCATGGTCCAAGTCATCGTGCAACCGGATGGCTAATACTTAATCCAAATTCAAGAACACCTGAGCACAATCATTTAGATTGGGGACATAAAATAATAGTTCATATACCAACATATATTCCCGAAGGTGATCTTGGATTCGTCGTTGATGGTAAAACATATCGTTGGAAATTAGGAGAAGTTTTTGCGTTTGATTGCTACAGTAATCATTATGGCTTTAACAATACAAGTGAAGTTAGATCAATTATGGTTTTAGATTTTGAATATGATGAATGGATAGATATTTTAAAACCCTACATGAGGTTAGAACAGCAATGAAATTTATAGAGAAAATTGATTTTGTTGCTGATTTAAATCAAATGAATGATGATTTAAATTTATTTGTATCAAAAAATCCATGGCCAAACACTACTTTCATATACAATGATAAAAAATATCATGCTAACCAGTTGGGGCTAACTTATAGACCAAATGCTGATTATCCATTAGGTGATGCAGGCGGTAGTTTATACGATCCTAACACCAATTCTTTTACTAGCAAAGAAATAGATTTTACTGAATGGGCAGATGTAGGGTCTTATACAAAAAACATAATAGAAAATTTAAGCAATCACATAGGTTCTAAATTTGGTAGAATTAGATATATGCGGTTAATGCCAAAAACAGGATTAAGTGTACATGCTGATTTTGAAGTGAGATACCACTATGCACTACAAACAAATAAGTTTGCTTATTTTGGTGAGTCTCTGACAGATAATGAATTATCTGCCAAGTGCTATCATATACCTACTAATGGGTGCTTTTACAGAGTAGACACTACTAGAGAACATTTTGTGTACAACGGTGGTTGGGAGCCAAGAATTCATTTAGTTATCTGTTCTGCTTAACTTTTTCTTATAATCCTCAATAGCAGACTTTATAGCATCCTCCGCCAATATTGAGCAATGAATTTTGACCGGCGGTAAAGCCAACTCCTCTGCAATTTCTGTGTTCTTAATTTCATTCGCTTCCGTAAGAGTTTTTCCCTTAAGCCAAGTCGTGACGAGCGAACTACTCGCAATCGCCGATCCACAACCGTACGTCTTAAATTTTGCATCGGTGATAATTTCATTTTCTACCTTTATTTGAAGTTGTAGTACATCTCCACATGCAGGAGCACCAACAAGACCAGTACCTACGTTAGGATCATCCTTGTCTAGTTTACCTACATTTCTTGGATTTTCATAATGATCTATAACTTGTGTTGAATAACTCATAATGGCTCCTCATTTTGTTCTAATACTATCCATCCTAATTTTGATAAATCTTCTCTAACCTCATCGGTTACATATCCCTCACCTACAAACTTTTCTTTACGCATTTGATAAAGTAATTTGCTTTCTAGTGTCATTTCATTATACGATGCATCGGGAATGTCTCCTTGGATACCAGTACAATACCAATCTAAGTAATCACCTTCCCCACGCAAGTCAGCGACAATACCGCCTGCGTATCTCCAGCTGCAACTCCAACTATCTTCCATTAGTATAGGTATAACTTCGTTTTTACGAAAGTCATTGTTACACAATGCAGCGTAGATATTTTGAGCGTAGTACTCGTCCTTACATTTTTCTACCATGTACTCACTTGCTCTTAAATCATATTCTAAGTTGTTCTTAGCCCAGTTAGGATCAAGTTCCTGTTGTTCTTTTTGACTTAGGAAATTTGTGTAGAAATCAATCAGTTGTTCCTTAGCCTCAGCGTGTTCAGGTATCTTAGCTATTTTTCTTTTTAAGTTTTCTTGACGATCTTTATTTGTAGCCAACTTCTTCATCGAACACCTCTATCCAAGTATGGTCTCCTAAATATTGCACCCTGCATATATATTCATATTTATCAGGTGCCCCTGTAGTCCATTCTTCTGGACCACTATGCAATAACACAGTGTTTTGTATACTACTATCAAATGCTAGCCAATATGTTTGACCGTGGAATATTTGAAATTTATATTCCGCGGCGTGAACCATATCTGTTATATCTAATCTACGTTTTAATTCTTCTGCTTGTTTTTGTAATACACTAACAAGCTCCATAATTCTATTATATTCTTGCTGAGCATACATTCTTGCTGCATTCAGCATTAAATCTTTTTGTTTTTTTACTGGGACAAGTTCAAACTTCGGAGCCCCGATGTCCATAGGATATGTTAAGCTATGGTGTTTATCGGGGTCCGAAGGTTGTAGTTTCATATTAAGCTTTTGCTAATACTTGCGGTTGCTTTTGCACTTTCTTTTTTGGTTTTTCATAAAAAATATGATTACCAATCTGTGCGACCTTTCTATAAGGCCACATAGGGTTTACCCATAAGTTATGAAAAAACAATACTGTACTAGGTACAACATCCTTATAAGAATCATATGCTAATACATTATATGCTATTCTTTCGCTTTGTTTGTATCTAGGATCATTTACATTTAATGGGCGACGATCACTTTCACACACCCAGCTAAATTGGCACAATTTTACCTTTTTGTGTCCTTCATCAATTTCAGGGTCATTGTTAATTGGAATCATTATAGTACTAACCTGATACACAACTGAGCATGGGTTAGGTGCGAATCCATGATTAACACGATTCATCACAACTCTTGCAACAGCTTGTTTACCTTTTTCAGGTTCACTGCCTGCTTCATAAAATATATTTGTAGCCAAACATTTTAGTTGTTTTTGGTCTACTGGTTTGGCTTTAGGTTTAGCCACAGCAACTTCTTGCTGCTGTTCTTCCTCTTCAAAAATTACTTCCTTGTTAGCCATAATTAAAACGGCAGAAATAAAAATTAAAATTGCTGCTAGTACGTTTTCTACACGCGGATTGCGTAAAAAAGTTATTAGTTTCATAAAATTTCCTTTCCGAACGATAGTATACACTATGTTCTATTAAAAGACAAGAATTTTGGTTTTAACTTATTATTAAGTTAAGATCACAATTCAAAGATTGTCCCAGCAGTCGCAGTTACAATCTATTACTTCTTGTAACGCTTGACTTGGAGTTTGTGTTGGTACTGAGACGGATGTAGACATATTAAATATGTCTAAATTGAAAGGGACGAGATCAGTTTCTGGTGATCCAGCAAAACTTCCAGGTATATTACTTGCACCTGTCACTCTTGTTACATTCCCTATAGAGGTTTGCGGAGTTACGGTCTGACTATTACTAATGTTATTGTCAAGTTCTAACCCACACAATCCTAACCTGTTTGCGTTTCTAATTTCACGCATTAATGCTATTAAACTTTGTCCTCCTAAGTTAGTTGTATTTGCTATGGCTTCTAGGACTGCAGCAGATTGATACTGTGCTGTGTCTAGAGCATAGAAATTAATATTGTCTACAAATGAAAGTACTGAAGTGATTGTAGACGTTGCATTTGAAGGAAGTGCTGCTGTCCTTGATGCTGTTTCCTTCGTTAAGTTTGTGCCTATTTGGCTCCATAATGTGTTTAATTCTGTTGCTGCTGCCGTATTGTTATTTCTAATAGTGGTGATTTCGGTATTAGCTTGTGTTATGTATGTTGTTAAATCAGTATTATATGGTCCGGCTCCAGACAATTTATTAAAAATATTAGTATAAATCGTAGATAGATTACTAGTTGCCAATTGTATTAACAGTTGTTGTATACGTGAATAATTATAATTCAATCCAGTCATTGCACCAAAAAAGTCAGTAGCTAAATATGTTCCATTCGTACCTGATCCAAATGCTATGTAAGTAAGTGCATTGGTAATATTTGAAGTGACGGGACTACCGTTTGCACCATTGACTCCTGTAAGTCCATCCATTGTCTCTAAATTAGTTACTACTTGTGCAAATCTTTCTATTGGTACATTTTTAATATTTCGTATTTGCATCATTGCAGTTGCAAAAGCACCACATGCAACTCGCACATCATCAGGTAAAATTGATATTAAATAATCTCCATAATTAAAAATTCTTACATTTGGATTTATTGCACCACTTGAGTATATGGGATAATAAACTTTACTATTTGCTGCTGAAGTTGTTGTATTATATCTAGGAACTGTTAAACTTGCATAACTAGTTGGAAATAATTTTATAGGGTTTAGTAAATCTGCTAAAGTTCGTAAGCCAGTAGTTTGTACGTTTAATGGAATTAAAACATCAGTTAAATCGTTACCAGTTATCAATGTAAATGCATTATAAATTTTTTGTTCTTGTGCATTTGATATTTCACCACCGTTTATAAAGTTATTAACTTCAGTAGTAGTTAATTCGCTAAAAATTAATGCATAAGATAATGCTTGAGTAATAGCATTATTTCTCTGCAATGTTTTGAGTAAAACGCTAGGTAATCCAAATACATCTATATTTGATAAATCAATAGCTCTACCTGTTTCAATTAAATCTTGTCCCCAATATAATGTAGATATATTAACACCAGTAATATCAGCAGTAACAAGATCATTCATATTACTATAAACACCTTGTAGGTAATTTGCACTATTAGCAATAGAATTTATAGTTGGATTTGTGCTATCTCTAAAAGACATGGCAGTTATAAAACTTAGACAAAAATCTTGATAAGTTCCACCGTTGACTATAAATTCGTTATATGCTTGTAGTGCAGGAAATCTTATAAAGCCGTAACGTGCTAGTGAATTAGAGACTGTACCTGTATACGTAGCAGGTTTACTATTACCTAATGCAGGTACAGTTGAACTTCCGATTGATATTAGTGAATCATAAACTGCTTGACTTACTTGTGTTGTTGCATTAGTGCCTATTTTACCATAAGCTAAATTGATAGAATCAATTAATCTGTTTAATACTGTGTTTGATCCAATAGTACCTTTTGTATAATTAGCTTCTGCTGTACTTGAACCCATAAATCCTGCAGCAGTAGAATTGATATTTAAACCAGTGCTTGCAAGAAGTTGAGCGATTAGATTGATACTGTTGGGTGTTTGTAAACCTTGTAGACTCATGGGCAAAATATGTCAGGACTACCTTGAACGATACTATGTCCGCAGCTATTTCCTGAACCGACTCTAAGCACAGGACAACCTTCAGCAAAAACAGTTGGGCTTCCATCTGTTGTGGTTGCTGCCGCGTGTGGCGGGTGAGGTGGTCCATATGGTGCGTGTGGTGTTATTTGACTTACGTGTAAGCCAACTGGTATACCATTCGCAAATACAGTTCCAGCGCCTCGCATTATAGCTCCGCCTGGTTGATCTGTATCACCTTTTCTACTTAATTGTGGCATCCTTATCCTAATATAATTTGCTTTTCTGGTACTGTAATACCGGTAGTAGCCTCGATATACTTTACCTTTACTTGTTCATTAGTGTCTGCAACAATTGCAACACTATTAATATTTAGTCTAAAATGACCGTTCATGTCTGTAGTAAATAGGCTAGGAACCATTCCTATGCCCTTTTGGCTAGGAGCAATACTCACAGGCTCACTGATTTCAACGGTATTATCGGTGATTTTTATTACTTTAGCGACTAATTCTTCTCCGCTATTTAATTTGAACGAATATACTTCATTTATGTTAAGATCCATGTTTATCCCATTAATTTTCTGTGTAATTCTGTATATCCACCGATTAGTTCTTCGTCAATGAATATCTGCGGCACTGTACGTGCATTTGGTACTGCTTCTAATAATTGATCCTTAGACCAATCTTTAGTTATATTTCTTTCTTCGTATTCAATACCTTTTAGCTTTAACAAAGCCTTGGCTTTATCACAAAAAGGACACATGTCCTTACTCCAAACTATTGCTTTCATTTTTTCCTCTTATAAAGCTGGTAATGCATCGTAATCAACTGTGTCACTCATAACACCGATTACGTAATTTGTACTCTCATTTTCTTGTAAAGCAGTTTGCTTTTTATTGATATTCACATGTTTGTTAAACCATGGAATAGGACTTGTTTTTGGATGATTTTCTAAATACTTAATACCAATATCCTTAAGCCTGTTAAAAGCGGTCCAATCTACAAAATCTTTAAGTATATCTGCATTTAGTCCTATTACAACACCTTTACTAAAAAGATACTCAGCCCAATCTTTTTCTTCTTTGATTACTTCTAAGTACATGTTGTAAACTTCTTGTTCGCATTCAACTTTTGCTTTTGCAAATCTTTCATCTTCTTTTACTACTTGATTAATTAAATATGCTGTCCATTCAGTATGCAACAATTCATCTTGTAGTATAAGACTTATGATATTACCATTACCAATATAAATTCTATTTTCTACCATTGCGAGGCTTGTAGCAAAACTAACCATAAAGCGCAACGCTTCTAATGCATAACTAGCATTTAATGCTAACCAAATAGCTTTAACATGATCATCTTCTGATACAATAGCTCCTGTTTCTTTGCTACAGTTAAGTTGATGTAGTTTTTCATAATATCTACCTACATTTGCTGCCATTTCAACAATTTCTTTTGTATCATGTATTTTGTTAAATTCTTCTTTTGGTACTCCATATACATTACGAATAATATGACTATATGACTTGCTGTGTATATTAGTTTCAAAGAAACTCCAGTTATTAACTAATGCTTCTAATTCTGGTATACTAATTACTGGTCCGAATACTTGTGCTGGCGCTCTGCCTTGTATGCTGTCGAGAGCCGTTTGGCGGAGAAGATTACTAGTAAAGATATGCTTAACAGCATCACTTGCCTCTTTGTGGTCAATTTTATCTTTCGTTAATGTTACTTCTTCTGGTACCCAAAAGAAACCACGTGCAGTTTCTTCATACTTAGCAACTTTTGGATATTTAACTTCTTCAAATCTTTGCACTGTTACAGGACCTTCGGGATCCAAAAACATAGTGCGTTTCAAATAGTTAGTTTGTTTTGTTAAATTATATTGTTCTTTACTCATTATTATCCTCTTCATACATAACTGTGTTTGTGTCTCCTAAACTCCATTTTGGATTTTGTTCAACAACGTATTTTTTCGTGCAAACTCTAAAATCAGGAAACTTTAATTCTTTTGGATTACTTGCTGCATCAAAAAATAGACAACGATTGTTCGGTTGCGCAGCGTATTGTCCATTATCTAATTCTATAAAATTAAAACTTTTATGATCCTCTGGCCATTCTGCATAACTAGTATCAATGATATTAAAGTCTGGTGAAGAATGATCTACTGTGAACATGTAGTTACCAGAATAAAATTGTTTATCTTTAGCATAAAATTTTGCTGAAAGATTTCTTAGAAACGGCTTTTGTATAATAGTAAAATCGTAACTAAAACAATCCCAAATTTGTAATGTATCTAAAGATAAAAACTGTTTAGGGTCAATATCCTCTGTGCGTGATACAAACGCATTGAGAGGTAATTTGTCATAAAGTGCTCCATAATTGGGTAAGTATGCTTCAATTCTAAATGCTTGTCCTCGTATGCTTTTAATACTAACCCATATGCAAAATTCATACTCCCCATGGCCCTTTTCAAAATCATAAAGAAATTCTTTACGTATATAACAATGGACAGGCGGTATCACTCCAACTAAATGCGCCATTATAGTACACAAGCCTCACAAGCTTCTTCATCCTCAAGTGGCTCTAACTTTGTAAACTCAATAACATTATCTTCTTTTAGTCCCGCTTTAGAACCCATCTTGTTGATAAGACTATAGTAAATTGTTTTTAATCCCCACTTATATGCAAGCATGAGATTTTTAGCAATTAGTGTGGCGCTTACTTTACCTTCTGCAAAAAATGCAGGATTATAAAACGTATTAGTTGATATGCTTTGATCGACGTATGCTGCCAATACAGCACTAGTCTTTAAGTAATCTATACAATCACTTTGTTCCCACATCAATTGATAACGGTTCTTTAATCGTTTATATTCTGGAACTACTTGTACAAAACTACCAGCTTTACTTTCTTTAACACTGATTAATTCCATAGGTAGCTCGATCCCATTCGTACTATTCAAAACAACACTGGAACTTTCTACAGGAGCAATTGCCATTAATGTTGCATTGCGTATTCCATATTGTTTTAATTTTTCACGCAATGATTCCCAATCCATACTAGGACTAAAGTCAGTTAATTCATTCACACCTTCTGCTCTACGCTCCCAAGGAAAAATGCCTTGACCGTAATAAGTACGACTACTGTTCTTACACGCACCTCGTTCTTGTGCTAACTCAACACTAGTTTCAGTAAGATAATATGCTTGGTGTTCCATCCAACGTTTTACTTCTGCTAGTGCTTCATCTGTGCCATAACGTAAGTGGCGTTTTGCATGCCAATAGGCAAGATTAGTAATACCAACACCCAACGGCTCAAAATCTTCATTTGCCAATTTACTTTGTACACTTAAAAAATCCTGATAGCTTAGGAGATTGCTTAGACTGCGCACAAGTACTCTACAGGCTTTTCGCATGTCTTGTGGATTTTTAAATGCACCCCAGTTTACACTACCTAATGTGCAGAGAGCAATACGACCATTTATATCTTCAATTCTCTGAAATGGCTTCGTAGGTAGTAATATTTCCTGACAAAGATTACTTTGATATATTGGATCAACTTTAGTATCAAAAGGACCTTGATTAATCACATTATCAATGTTTACTAGATAGATACGACCTGTATCTGTACGTTCCTTTAATATACCATTTTTGAATATTTCTACTGCTGGTAAAACTTTCTTGCGCAAACCTTTTTTATGTTCATACATTGTGTATAAACGTTCAAATTCTTCTGTATCACTATAGAATGCCTCATATAAATTTGGCACTTCATGTGGATCAAACAATGTAATGTTTTCATTACGCTTATAGCGATTCCAAAACATTTTATTAACTACAACGCTATAATCCATTTGGCGTACACGTGTTTCTTCTGTACCCTGATTGTTTTTTAATACGATTAAATCTTCAAACTGATAGTGCCATATAGGGAACGTAACTGTGCAACTCGCATTACGCACACCACCTTGGCTGCAACTACGTAAATCACCGAACCATTTCTTTAAGAATGGAATCATACCTGTATGTTTAATTTCGCCATTGCGAATTGGTGCACCTAGTGGGCGAATACGACCTATCTCTAATCCTATGCCAGCACGTTTGCTAGCATACTTTGCCATCATCTCACCAGCCGCAAAAATTGAATCAAGAGTATCATCAGAACTAATAAGCACACAACTACTAAATTGCTTTGTAGTAGTGCCCAGGCCTGCCAACACCGGCGTTGCCAATGTAAAGTGCCCGTCACTAGCACACTCATAATATTCTTTAACATATTTTAGCCTCTTTTCCTTAGGTTCGTTGTGAAAAGCAGTGGCGGCAGCTATTGCATAACGCACCTGCGGGGTCTCAAAGATTTGTCCTGTAGCACGGTTTTGCACCAAGTACTTTTCTGCCAATTGTGCGATAGCCGCGTAGGTGTAATTTTCGTCCTTGCTATGGTCTATAAACAAATCAATGATATCCCATTCTTCTTTTGTATACCACTCTAACAACTCCTGTGTGTACATTCCACAATCTACATTCTTCTTTACTATTTCATATAGTGAAGGAGGTTCATATTGGCCATAAACTTCCTTACGCAGCATTGAGACTTTTTGTCTGCCCGCTACATACTGGTAGTTTACGTCATTAATGTCTTTATTTTCACTCTCATCAATAAGGTCTACCATTGCTTTAAGCAATAGTTCATCTATTGTTTCTGTGTGAATTCCGTCATGTAATTGAATTTGTGCTTTGATTTCTATCATACTTGGGCTTACGTTGTCTATGCCCTTGCACCCGTATGCGACTTGTCTTTGAATTTTGCTTATGTCTAGTGGGACAGACTCCCCGTTTCTCTTTATTACGTTTATATTCATGTATATGCCTATGTTATTGTTATTTGTGTTTTTGAAGTGATTAGATATTTAACTAATTGGTTAGAATTAACTACATATATATTTTGCGTATCACCCTAGACTACAACTTTCCCACGTAAATTACGCTAGTCTTTCCAATTGTTTTTCAATGTCAATTTCGCCTTTTATAGTGAAATCGTTTAGTTTATTTGTTTCTACTGTGTTCGGCCAATAATTTAAAATATACGTATTATCCACTAATACCAATACAACATCGTTTCCCATTTGATCTGTTGCAGTAACCATTTTAAAATTTTTCTCTCCAGTCATATATAAAGTATAACATATTCCTAAAGCTTTAGCAACATTACAATATAAATTTTCTACCAAAAGTTCCCAAGGATCGGGCCAATTGTGCGTGTCCTTTATATGGAGATAATGATTGACTGTGGGTGCTTTTTGCCACCAATTATCAATTTTTATAGATTTTGATTTTAAATCGTGTAGTTTAACATCTTCTTTAAGGTCGTGCCAGCTTTGCAATCGTGTTTCATATTCAAGTTGAAAGATGTTCATTTATTGTTTTTGTTAGTTTGGTTAAATCCGCACAAGTATATTTTTGATAGCTGTGAATAAGTTCCTGTGGCATAGGAATTTCTTTGATTGTTGCACCGGTTTGTGTAGCTATAATTGCTGCTACTTCCATAAAACTACGTGCAGATCCTGTACCAATATTGTAAATTCCCGTTGACTTTATATTTAAAAATTTCTTGTGAACTTCAACTACTTTATTTACGTGAACAAAATCACGCAAATAATTCTGACTATCAACAAATACCTTAATCTCTCCAGTTTCGTTAGCTTGCTTTAAAAATTGTGTATAAGGACTTGCTTGACCACCTTTATGCTCTTCCCCGTCACCATACACGTTGAAGTATCTGAACCCTTGTATGCTTATATTTTTTTGATTTGCAATTTCATATTTTTCAGCAGCATATCGTTCAAACATATATTTACTCCAAGCATAAGGAGTTTTTGGATCAACAGGACTATCTTCTTTAAATTCTTCTTTATGTCCATATATACTTGCGCTACTGCTATATTGAAAATCTATATTTAGGTCTAAACACTTATCTAATAGTTCACAACTGAAATCATAATTTTGTGTCATTATTTTTTCAATATTGGTTTCAGTTGTACTGCTTATTCCACCAATATGTATTACGGCGTCTACACCATTAAGTTTTGGAAATTGATCCTTCCATTCAAATGTGATAACTTCATGATCCGTTAAGGCTTTCAGCATATGACTGCCTATAAACCCTTTATGTCCAGTTACTAGAATTTTCATGTTATATTTTGACTATCACCAGGTAATATTCTATAATTATCTTCAACACTATCTGCTGTACTAACTTCTATAATGCTACCTTCTTCAACACAAATTAATTGATGTGGGAACAATGGTTTGTTCCTCCAAACATTACCCGGTAAAAGTTCTACCTCATGTTGTGATGCGTCTGCTAACTCAATGTACTTTACTATAAACTTACCTGACAATACTAACCATGTCTCATCTTTTTCTTTATGAAAGTGCATACTAAATTTAGAATCAGTTTTAAAATTTAGTAGTTTACCACAATAATGTTCATTTGTAGCAAAGATAAACTCATTGCCCCAACCCTTTTCTACATGTCCTTCAAGCCTTGTCATCTAATGCCTCAATTTCTTTTATTGTGGGGCTATAAACCCCTATATGTTGTATCGTAACTGAACTAGCTTTTATTGCAAATTCAATGGATTTTATAATATCTTTGGTGCTACAATACTGATATGTTAGTGCTGCAAGAAATGTATCTCCCGCACCACATACATCAAATGCTTCTATATTTAACGCAGGTATCAATTCACCTTTATAAGTTGCACCCTTGCTTCCCTTTGTGACTATTAAATCTGAAGGGAAAGTCTTAGCTGCATCAAATTCTTTTTGATTAATCTTTACGTAGCAGCCTTCAAATCTAACTAAGTCTGTCTTTTTGGTATCAATGAATATAGGACCTATATAATTAGTGCGTAAATTTTCTATTACATCATATGTTACTGATCCTTTTTCGTAATCGCTAATTACGATTGCGTCATAACTATTGATATTTTTGTAGTCAACTTTTACTGGTCTACTTGGTGTATCCTGATCTATTCTTATTAAATGATGTTTGGTTCTTGAATCTATTACTCTTGTTTTAATAGAAGTTTTTATGCCATGAATAAAATCAACAACACAATCTAGTTTCTCTAAATTATCTTTAACATTTGCAGCCATACCAGGCTTAGTAACAGTATGCGTATAGTTAATTATGGGTACAGGTGCTTCTGGACTAATCCTATCCACGGTTCCATATTGATACTGATCAATACCATTATCCCCGATCAGCAATATCTTGTATTTTTTGTGTTGTGCTGTATCCATCTATTCTATCAAAAAACACCAGTTCTTTACAAACATCTTGACCTATAATTGGTTTGTCTTTGTAATCACTACCTTTTACCATTACATCATGTAGTGACACTAGGTATTCTAATTCGTCATCTGTGTCAAATATGTATACATTATCTACTGCCTTTAAATTAATTAACAGTGTTGATCTTTCTGTTTGATTATTAATTGGTCTAGTTTCCCCTTTTAATCTCTTAACACGTTCATCACTATCAATTGCTACGTTGACCTCATCACCTAAAGTCTTTGCATAATTAATTAATGCAATATGTCCCTCATGTAATAAATCAAATGTACCATTTACAAATATTTTTTTCATATTAATTTATCCTAAACTTTGGATCATCCATAAATGTTGGCATTACATCTTTGTATAAAATCGCAATAACTTCGTCATTAAATGCTGCAACTAAAGCATTTATATTTAAACTTCCTAAAATTTTACTCATGCTATCTTTTGTGAATCCAGTTTTATGAGCCATACTTTCGTTCCATGTTTGCACAAAGCCTCTATGACCATAAATCATATCTATAACTGCGACAGGTCCTGCAGTTGATTCATAATATGTGTCTAATAACTTATTTGGTATTAAATGTGCTATAGCTCCCAAATCAGGAACACGTATAATAGCGTAACCATCATTTTTTAATACACGAATCATATTTTCAAAAACATCTTTCAATTGATGAAAGTACACGTGTTCTACTACATGACTTGCCCAAATTGCGTCTACTGATTTGTTAGGTATGCCTGTTAATGTTGTCATATCACTTACTATGTCTGGACTGCAATCTGCTACGTCAACACGTAATTCCTTCCAACCATCAAACCATTCTGTCTGTGAACTTAATTTAGTTTTACCTGCTCCTATATTTAAAACTATTTTTTTATTTGTATGAAATAAAGAAGCATATTTAGTTTCATCACTTTCTGCAAATTTATCCCATAAAGGTCGCCAATCAATATATAAATCTTTTTCAGTATCAGCTTGTGCGTGAAGTGCTATACTAGGTATAGGGGTGAAAAGTAAACAACCTCTTTCTCTAAAAAGTCTGTTAATTGTTTCATCTTCCATTACACTATCAATAGCATGATTGCCCATTGCGTCAAATAAATCAAAGTTTTTTACAAGAGTAGGATGATCAAGCATAAAACAACTTGCAGTACCAAATGCCGTTCTCCAATGACGTTTTATACCTAAATGAACTGTAACCATTGGTTGACGTTCGGGTGGTATACCATAACGATAAGGATCATCAAATGGGTAGATACAAACCGGTAATCCCGATTTTTCAGCAAATCTAAAATATGCATCTACCATTTCGTAAATACATGTTTCATAGTACAAGTAGTCATCCTGAGCAAAGTAAACTAAATCTTTACCATTGTTACGTCCATATTCGTAACAAGCCAAAATACTAGGCATTATACCATATGATTCTAAATGCTGTAATTCATATGAAAATTTACAATCTTTTAGTATTGAATTTAATCTTTGTAAAAAATGATCATCGCTATGGTCATCTAGTATTTGCAAATGTACTTTTACTTCCATTGTTTTTTCTTTAACTAGATGGTTAATTGATGTTACTAATGACTTAATACAGCGGTAACTAGTTTCAGCCTTGTCATCACACATATACCGTGTTATTTGTTTTTGATTGTTTGACCTACTGTGACTCTGTAATACAACTAGTAAATTTATCATTTTATCCCCATGCAAAATTGGGATTTTGTTTTGCCGTACTTATTGCTTCTTTTGCAGGTCTAGTAGGACCTTTTTCAAGAATAACTAAACTATTATAAAATCTAACTGATTTTAAATTTTTTAATGCTTTTACTAGACCTGGAGGTGCAGATTCTCTAATATGCGGGGCGTGTAAGAAATCAGCGAATCCTTTAACAAACTCAATAAAAGTTTCTTTTTTATGCAAACCACCTCCCCATTCAGGCCAATAACTTGTATGTGTATCTTCTACTACATAAATTCCTCCATCAGCAAGATACGGAAAAACAGTTAATAAAGTCGTTATTTGATGTTCGCTATCATGACTACCGTCATCTATTATAATGTCAAATTTAGGTTTATCTTTTAAATAAGCGTCCCAATGTTCTACGCTACTTTGATCCACGCAAGCGTAGTTGACTTTAACATCATCAAATTTATAATCTAAAAAATCTTTGTTAATATCAACTGCATACAAATCAACCTTATTGTCAAAGTATTTTAACCAAAGTTCTAGACTTCCCCCATGAGCTACACCAATCTCTAAAAATTTAGGATTTTTATCACGATAAGGAGCTAATACTTCATCATAAACATCAAAATAATTTTCCCACTTTTTACTCAATAGTTTTAATTTGTAAAAAATATCGTAGGTACTTTTCATAGCATGATACTCGCACATTTAAGAAAAAACAAGTGATTAAAAGTATTCAATCTACTTTGAAATAGATGATAGAACATTTCGTTGCCGTCTTTGTCAACGAATGTAGTGCCTATACCAAATTGAGGATCACCGTCACGTAAATCCCAAGGTTTTCTTTCAGTACTTGTGTAATAAGGAAGTTCTTCATATTTGCCTGGCATAAACATTTCAATTTCAATACCTTTTTCTTCAGCAATATAACACAACTCTTCACCTATATCACCACGGTTAGTAGGTTTCCAACTAGGCTTTCCTAACTTTTCATACATTTCTTTAGTTAGTGCAATACAACTAGGAGCAGGATAAATGTGCTTTCCATTATCTAAATGATTACTACGTTGTACATTACCGATCAAAACTCCTTGTTCAGCACGTTCAAATGTGTACTCTAATGCCTTTGTGCTTAAAGGAATGCAGTCTATATCAAGCATTAAAATAGTGTCGTAGTTATCTTCATAAAAAAGTTTTTCTAAACCATATTCAATCACTTGATCTGGGGTCATTTCTCCATCGGGTTTTTTGTAATGCAAATATTCATACTTAAACATTTTATTTGGATTAAATTTACTAATAATTTGCTTTTGAAGATATGAAATCTTTTCTTCAATCTGATGATTACTATAGGTAAATATGGCGCGTTTTTTCATAATATTCTCACTGTAAAGATGTTCGTGACTCTTTCTTTGGAAATGATACACGAAACTGTTCAATAATGCAACTTTATATCCTAAATTAGGTAAAACTGAATGAAAAAGTGTCACATCATTGGCATATAAAGGGAATTTGTCAATATTTGGATATGACACGAAACTTTTTCTGTGTACAACAAATGGCATGTACCAACCAAGTGTATTGAATTGGATTTCTGGAATAGACTTTTTATTTTCGGTTACAAATCCTTGAAACTTAGCGTAATTGAAAGTTTCAACTGTATTTCCGCAATTTAATTCAATGCATTGAGGTCCATTCATTCTGCCTGGATTAGGCTCTACAACATGTAATGTTAGAAAGGTATCTTCAGCTACAAACATAGGGAGATATTCATCCCAATTTTCACTGACTACCATATCATCATTCATTAAAACTACAATGTCATAATTAGCCTGATACACCCCTTTATTAAAAGCATAATACACATCTGTTTCATCTATAATCTGTATTATTTCGGGGTTGTGTTTACTATTTTTCTTAATGTACTCTATGCAAGTATTAATATACTTACTTGTACTTAGGTGTGGAATAACAATAGAATACATTAGAATATTATCACGCCTGTGCCTGACCAATGACCAAATTGACTAACATCATATTTTTCTTTTGTAACCGAATTCCAAAAATTTGTCATTTCATCATTTAATTTAATATCATCCCAGACTGTTATTCCGTTGTAGTTACTGATGGACAAGTAATCGTAAATGTCTTTTTCCCAAACTCCATCATGCACAGTATCAATGAAAATGAGTGGGCTTAATAACATTTGTCTATCGTGTCTATAGTCTCCAAAACGAAATTCTATATTTTTTTGTCTTTCTACTTCAACCAAATTTTCTATGTCATAGGATATGATATAGTTTGATTTATTATAAGCTAAACATAACGCACTACCACCTTTATATGTGCCTAATTCGTAAATATGTGTATTATCGAACCAAGTACTTATAAGACAAAGTAATCTATAATGTTCCTGTCCAGGCATGCCATTAACATCATTTCTTAAATTGTTATTAGAAGAAACAAAGTTGATCTTATTAAGATCAATGTCTACAAAATCTTGAATGTTTAAATTTTTTATTTTATCTATAATTTTGTTCATCGTTCTTTACCGTCAATAGTCTTTTTTCTTCCAACTATAGTAGTATTTTCTATGTCAGATTCGTCATATGCATACAATCCTAATTGTATTGCTGGGATAATATCACTACGTAACATAATATCCAATGATTCGCAAATACCATATTTTATAACATATGATAGTGCATTTTTAGCAGACCAAGGATCAATACTGTAGGCATGCGCCCTACATATAAAATGATAATTATGTCCATTAGTTGCATGAGGAGGTGTGATTAAAACAGGCCAACCTTTTTTAGCTTGTTCATAACTACCCAAATAATGTATGACTCCAGTTACTGGGTGATCACGAATTTCTTTAATTACAATTGCGTCATGCTCAAGAATTATTATAGGCCTATCTATTTCAATACAATGTGCCCATAAACTGATATGACTTAATGCTACGCTAACTTCAGTAAGACTTAGTTCTTTATCTACCCATTTAATCCAACTAGTCCAGCTTGCATCTTTACTATGATTAGGTTCAATTATTTTACCACTTGTGCCATCAAATGCATCCCATACTTTATAAGGCATGTTTAAAGCAGCGAGGCTTTGTTGACACCTCGCTGACATTTTTTCGCTTATTGGATGATCTTTAATTGTAATTATATAGGCTGATTCAATAGACAAGTTATAACTATAGTCTAGATTTAACATTATCTATTCGCAATATAATTTTCAACTTCTGCTAATGCTACACGTCCTGGTTTGTTTACTTGAATTAGAACTTTCATTGTTAATGCTACATTGTTAAATGTGTTAAGTGCATAGTTAAGTTCTTCTTCACTAATTTCACCCTTTTTGAGTCTTTCTTCCCAATGCGGTAGATACTCAAATTTAACATCACATACTTCTAAATCTATTCCATGTTCAAATGCAAGTAACGAATCGCTTTGATTTTCTCTTACTCTTTCCATCATTTTCTTTTGGTTAAGCAACATAAATGTACCTAAAGTAATTAAACGCTTGTGTGTAGGATCGTCAACGGAAATATCGCAACGCCAATGTGGCACCTGTACTTCCCAAACAGCACCATTATCACTTATACGGTACATTTCTTTAATGATATCAATGAATGAAGTTTTGTCATCACCCAAATGTTCAAGAACATCCTTAGCTACAATATGATCAAACTCATTATCTTTCCATGGCCAAGGGGTAACATTTAAATCTACTATCTGATCTGGCTTAACTAGTTCGCTAGCATCAACGTTTAAATAACCTTGAAATTTATTTAAACCGCATCCTAAATTAAGTCGTTTTAATACTTTATCTTCATTAGGCATTTCAACATGTTCTAATTTAAACTTATCTTCTAGTTCACTGTATAATTTTTGAAATGTGTCATTCCATTTACCTGCCTCAACTTGTCTAAAAAGTTTTACGCATTCATAATAAGGACTTGTTTCATTATCAGGAGAGCCATACGCCCATGTATGATATGGAAGAATTGGAGGACATACCCATGTTTCTTTACCCATTGCTGCAGCAATGTGTGCAATACTTGTACAACTTGTAATTACTAAATCTAAATTAGCAATACAAGCCATTGTGTCATCCCAACTTAATAGGAAATGTTGTAAGTCAGTAATACCTTCAGGTAAATCAACTATATTATGGTCACGTTGTAAACTGTAAACTTGTACTTCTTTATATTTTACAAGATTAGTCATGAAAGCTTCAGGAAATTTCCTAAATTGTTGATGTTCAAATTTAGGATTACCTGCCCAACGAATACCAATTTTAATCTTTTCGCTGTTGATTAAATTCTTCCATATTTCTACACTTTCCTGTTTAGGACTCATGTATGGTTTGCCGGGGAAGTTATCAAATGTGTGTCCTGCTACCCAACCTGCACTAAAGCCTGGCACCCAGTAATCATGTTGAACAGTATCGGCTGCATTTCGTAGAATAACTTTGTCTACACCTTCAATACGGCTAAACACACTAACCATTTCAGGTGCTGCTGCTAAATAAACTTTATCTGCACCTAGTGCCTTAAAACTTTGAGCGAAACGTGCATGTATAATTTCATCACCATAACCACCTTCTAGTGATATAATAATGCTTTTACCTTTAATATCATGCTGTTCTGGATTGAAAATAGGTTTGTCAGTTTTTAATGGACCACTTCCATATACACTGATGAATCTACCGTTCTCTAGCAACTGACAACCTTTTTGATAATCGCCTTGTTGTAGTAAGAACCAACCACGATTGAAACTATGTCGTATCCATGTTTCTGGATTTACTTTGCCCGATGGGTCTTTACAATTGTCTGGACCTTCTTTTTCCATTTGTTCGGAAATAGCCCAAGCTTCTTTTTGTTTTCCTTCTAATTGGTAAGCCAATAATTGATCAATTGGATGCATATAATTCCCTTTAAATTATGTATGATATTTATAAAGCAAAATACACTATCAAAAGAAATTATGTCGCTTTTCCTATTACTCCCATATTACTTACGCCTGCGCTTGTTTGTAAGTATAAGTTCTGACCAATTTGAGTTGGACTTGATCTGTTGATGGTGTTATTGCCATCAATCTGACCTGTTGCATTTAATCCCCAAGCAAATAATCTATCTTGTGAACTAATAGCTGATGTTATACTATTACCAGCATCAACTGCCTTCCAAGAGCCTGGATATACTAAGAAAGGTATTTGAGTATAACTTAACCCTTGACCTGCATATTGATTTCCTATTTGAACTGGGCTTGACAAGTTGACAGGAGTTCCCCAAATGCGTGCTTGTTGTGCGCCTGCTATACCCCAAACATAAAGAGAACTGTCTGGTCTTAATGCCATAGCATTTACGCTACCGGCAGTAACTAAACTATAACTACTTGTGCCTCCTATTGCGACAGGACTTGAGCGAGCAATTGTTGAATTGGATCCCAATTGACCACTTGCCCCTAATCCCCACATGAATAATGAACCAGTAGTAGTTATTCCACCTGTAAACGATGAGCCTGCTGCAACTGAATTGAAGTATGTTGGTACTCCACCGCTTATTGTAGCAGCTTGAGTAGTGTAAGTTAATAATGAAGTTTGTGACGCAGATATAGAACTTATGTTTGTACCTGAACTCTGTGATTTTGTGAGAACACTCGTCGGTACTGTAAAGTTACCAGTGTACACCCCTACACCTTTAACTAAACGTACATTGGATACATAACCATTAAACCAATAGTAAGGAGCAAATCCACTATCAAAATAATCACCTGAGCCTATTCTAATACCAAAATTTGTGTTGAATGTTCTAGTTGAGGGGGTAAGTGTACCTTGAAGTACACCATTGAGGTAAACACTAAAGGTTCCACTTATTCTTACCAATGCTACGTGATACCAAGTATTTGCTGTTATACTAACTGTAATAATAGGAGTGACGGTGGTAGAATTTCCGCCGCTGTATAGAACAACTCGTATAGTACTTAAGTATAATCCAAACCCGAATCCTAATTCAGAATAATAATTGCCATATGAAAAAAATACGTCATTGCCATTTATTCTAATCCCGTAAAACCAGCATTCTGCTGTAAAATCACCAGTTCCTAAATTAGTGTTAGCCCCCAATGTTGTTACTGTTAAATAATCTGTTGTACCATTAAAATACCCAGCAACTGCGCCTGCAAATGGAACAATTGCAGTGCTATAACTCGATCCATTGACTTGAATAGTGCCACTATAGTCACTTACATCCAACACATTCAATATTGGCCCTATCAGTGTCGGGTTACTTCTGTTAATTGTATCTCCGGCAGCATTAATATTGGTTAATCCTAGTTGACCACTTGCATTAAGTCCCCATGTGAACGCAGAACCGGGTTGAGTTAACGCTATCATATGCGTATCATATGCACTTACTTGTGTCCAACTACTTGATCCAATTTGAGTAGGGCTACTTCTACCTACTGTAGTATTCAATCCAAGTTGTCCACTAGTGTTGAGACTGCCCCATGTGAATAAACCACCGTCACTGCGTAGTGCTGCACTTACACTATTACCTGCACTTACCTTAGTCCAACTACCTAATGCAATTGGAACAGGTGAGCTTTGATTTATACTAATAAAGTCATTACCTATAAGAATAGGATTAGAACGTGTAATCGTGCCAAAATAACCTGATATTTCCCCAGCTGCGCCATTGCCCCATGCATACAATGAATCATTAGATTGTATACCATATGTAGATTGCAATCCTGCATAGACTGATTTATACAAGTTGGTTGGTATTGAGTTTGCCAACAATAATTGAGTCCCCGATACTGCTGTCAATGGAGTTGTTGGAGGTGTAAAATTAGCAGTGTAAAGTGCAGTTCCTTTTACTACTCTTAAATTAGAAATATATCCAGTAAGCTCTAAAGTACCAGTTCTACTTGTAGCAATATTTAACAAATCTGTTTGATTAAAATCATAAGCAGTGTTTACCAGTATGCCTGAAGAAACTCCGTTCAAGAACACTCTCAAGTCGTTAGAGCTATCTCTAGTTACTGCAACATGGTACCAAATATTTGCAGATAGCGCAGTAGGATGTACGTAACTAGTAGAAAGTATCATAAATCGAAGCGAACCATTTAAAACATGAAAACTATATCCGGCGATTGGTTGACCACCTTTAGCTATAATTGTATCCTGTGTACTAACTGTATCTAATCGTATAAACGCTTCTATAGTAAAAGCACTAGTACCAAATTGTAAATTAATAGCATCCGCATATGTTAATCTAGAAGATCCATTAAAATAAATAGATGGGGATCCTACTAAAGGAGTTTGTACTATATCAACTACCGGAGAACCTATAACTGTAGCAGCATAATTATTTGCACTTCCATCACTAATACCAATCGTAGCACCAACTAATGTAGGACTTGATCTTAGAATTGTATTTCCTAGGCCCAATTGACCTGAACTATTTAAACCCCACATATACAACGAACTAGCTATAATACCACCTGTGTGAGAGAATCCTGCACTAACAGTGCTCCAGTTTCCGTTAACAAGTGTAGGTGAAGTTGTATTCCAATTAATGCCTTGCATTAATCTAGGTGCAGCAATTGAGGGCTCTGCATTTGATCCAATACCTAATAGGAAATTTCCATTTCCGCCCCAAACATAATATAGATTACTAATATCAAGACCATATGAAGCTTGTGAGGCGAATCCTGCTGTTATTTGTGAGAAACTAATTGAACTTGAAACTACTGTTGGACTACTTCTACTGGTAGCACTTGATATGCCTAACTGATTTGAGGTACCTAACCCCCAAGCATATAATATACCATTCATATCAGTGGCTAAGTTATAGCTTAATCCGGCACTTATAAGACTCCAACTTCCTGAAATTTGCACAGGACTTGAATAATTTAATAAAGGTGAACCTTGTCCAGCCTGACCTACATTATTAAGTCCCCAAATCCATAGTGTATCATCACTACGTATTGCCATGCTATGACTTACACCACCTGATACAGATTTCCAACTACCACTTAATGCTAGTACAGGGCTAATTGTCGCTGTGTTAAGATAATTTCCTACTAATACAGGACTTACTTTGTTTAATGTTGTATTATCACCTAACTGTCCACTTGAGTTCAGCCCCCAAATGTATAAATTATTATTTGCATATGTCGCTGCAGCATGAGATTGTCCTGCTGATATAAGTGAAAAACTTGATGTTACATTATTTGCTATACTACTTGTATTTGTAAATAAGAACAAGCTTACTTGACCTTCAGTGATGGCAGCTTGAGTAGCAGTTGCATTTTGCACTAATGGTAAAACGCCTGTTGGATTAGTTGGAGTGCCAACATAACCTTGACTGCCTTTGATAATTCTTATATTTGAAATGTATCCAGTAAAATAGCCATTGGCATTAATACCTTGCGATAAACCAAATCTCAACCCACCATCAGACAAATTATAAGGACTTGCTCCGGTACTTCCTCCGCCGGTTTGCGTTCCATTTAAATACCCTACAAATGCGCCGGCTAGCCATCTTACTACAAAATAACTCCATTGATTTAAAGTAGGTGTGCCTAATGCTACCCCCACATCTGCTGAACCTGCGCCTGAACTTGATGCTCCGCGCAATGCTAAAGATCCTGCATTCATCCAAAGTTCGTATGAAGGCCAAACACCACCGCTAGCGCCGATATAGGAAAATATTGCGCCATTGCTTGATATAGGATATATCCAACCTTCTATACTAAAAGTAGTCCCAATATTTAAGGTGTTATCCCAAGTAAAAAACAGTGTGGTTTGTGCGCTTCCATTAAAATACGCACTTACTGCACCTGCAAATGGTCGTATTGATGTTTCTATCGCAACACCTAAATTTATATATGGCTTATTGTATATACTTTGATCTATGAAAGTTGGAGTAGATCCTATAAGTGTTGGGCTACTTCTACTAATCGTAGTGTTATTATCAATTTGACCTACTGTGTTTAATCCCCATCCATATAACGTACCATCACTTCTTTCTGCTAAGCTAAACGATTGTCCTGCGCTTACACTTGTCCAACTAAATCCTAAATTAGCTCCAACTTGTAGTGGACTTAATGTACCAAAATTTAAACCTGTTGAACCAACAACAACAAAGCTATTACGTTGTCCTGTATCACTTAATCCTAATTGACCTGAACTGTTCAAACCAGTTGCTTGTAAATAATTATTGGTTGCATCTATTGACATTAAATGTGTGTACCCAGCACTTACTTGTACAAAACTGCTTAGTCCAAGTAATGTTGGACTAGAACGTGTAATTGTATTTCCTAAACCTAATTGACCACTTGTGTTTAATCCCCAAACAAAATATTGATTAGATGAATTTTTTGCTACGCTAAAGCTTTGCCCTGCAAATATTTGTGTGTAGTTACTTGTTCCTATATTAACTTGAACAGGACTTGTTGTGTATGCATTGAGTATAGGTATAGATCCTACAATAACAGGATTTGATCGTGTTATCGTATCTCCTAAACCAAGTGAACCTAATGATTGTGCGCCAACACCTTGTATGTTATCATTACTACTTAATACACCGGCAGTAAATGCGTTACCGGTAGCGATTGAAGTATAGTCGTAAAACGTTGGTTGTATTGTTGCTGCCTCTGTTGTTAGAGTCAATAGTCCTACTTGATTGCCGGTTAACGCACTTATATTTGTTCCTGCACTTTGTGTTGCAGTTAAAATTGAAGTTGGCACTGTGAAGTTTCCAGTGTATATCCCTACATTCGCAACTCTAAAATTAGAAATATAACCATTTAATGGTACTGTACCGGAGTTGTTAGTACCTATTGAAAAAGTTGTACCTCCTGAATAATTTGTTGCACTAGCTACTGTTGCATTTGTGTAAACTCCATTTCTATATAGCCTTACAACTGAGCTTAATCTAACTAAAGCTACATGAATCCATGTGTTTAGTGAAAATTGTGGAGTTGCTGATTCAGTTAAAACAGTTGCCTCTGTAGTAAATGAAAATAAACCAGTGTTAGTGTTAGTAAAAATATTAACTCTACTAGTGTCATCATATGCACAGAAAATTTGATTAGCGTAAGAAGTTATATAAACCCAAAATTCAATTGTATAAGCTGAGCTAAAGTATGCAGTAAATCCAACATTGTCAGCTCCTAATAAATTCATTATTTTGCCACTACCAAAACCCGTAAGCGAGACAGAACCTAATAAAGGAACAATCGCAGTTGATTTAGTAAGTACATTAATTGAACGTATTATATAATTATTATTACTTACATCTAAAACCCTGTAGTAATTACTATTGTTAACCAGTGTTGGATTACTACGATTGTTTAACACGTACGGTTGAGCATCCATCAATCCTAATTGACCTGAACTGTTTAAACCCCACGCATATAAATCACCAGTTGCTGTTCTAACGAAACTATAACTATATCCTGCATATACCTGTGAGTAGTTACTTGTGCTTGGTGTTACTTGTACTGGGCTAATTGTGTATGTGTTTAAATATTGCTCACTATTAATTGCAGTAGGTGATGACCTATTCACAAGATCATTGATTCCTATTTGTGCTCCAGTGTTAAGTCCCCAAGCAAACAATGATGCGTCATTGGTTTGTCGTGAAAAAGTAAATGATGATCCAATAGAAACTTGATCCATTGTAGTAGGTATTGTGCTAGCAAAAGAACCACATGTTAGTAATGATACGTTGCCTGCGGTAGCACCTTGACTAGTTGTTGTTAATGGACTTGTGCTTGGTGTAAAGGTTGAAGTATAAAGTGCCTGGCCTTTTACCAAACGTAAATTACTGATGTATCCGTAGAATCTTTCACTTCCATCACCATTAGCACCTATAGTAGCAGTTTGTGTTGTATAGTTTTGGCTTGTAGTAGTGGTAGATCCAGTTTGTACACCGTCTACAAACAATCTCATACTATTACTTGCTCTTGTCACTGCAACGTGATACCATTGATTAATGCTAATTACACCTGTTGCACCCGCAGTTTGGAATGCACCTGAATAAAAATATAGATATCCTGTATTGTTGACACCTAATGCCCAAACTACTGTAGAACCTACTGTACTTGATGACGCTCTTGTACTAAAAATACTACGCCATGTAGCACTAAAATCAGTTATATAAATCCACGCTTCACAAGTAAAATCACCTGTACTCATTGCAAGTACGACATTGCTTGCTAGCGTTAAATATCCATTAGCAAAATACCCTGCACCACCTAAGGTACTTGCATCATATGGTACTGTTGCGAATGGACTAAAAATAACCATTGATGCTTCAGTTGCAACCGTAGTTAGTGTTTGATTATTAGAACTATTATCAATGAAAGTTGTTGACAATGTAGTTACTTGCACCGGTGTGCTTCTTGTGATTGCTGTACGTGTACCTAACTGTCCACTTGTATTTAAACCCCATGTCCAAACTGTGCCATCGTTTCTTAACGCAGCACTAGATGACCAACCTGCTCTTACTTGACTCCAAGAACCAATAGTTACTTGCACCGGAACATTAAATCCTAAATTAACTCCTGTAAATACTGAACCTAATTGTGTTACAGTTGATCTTGTTGTAGCTGATTGATCACCTTGCTCTCCGGTAGTTCCTATACCCGTAGTAAATAATTTTCCATTATCAACAAATGATGATACTCTACCTGTAGCAGCAATATTATTATAAGAGCGTGAGAATCCTTGCAATGCTAGCAAGCGGGTACTCAATGCGCTTGATATTCCCTGACTTGTTTGTGTCAGAGGGCTTGTTGGAGGCGTAAAGATTTGAACTCCGGGTGTGCCTGCGCTAGCTGGTGTCGTAAATATTAATAATGAAGTTTGTGTTCCAGTAATAGCATTTATGTTTGTACCTGCACTTTGTGTCGTTGTGAGTGGGCTTGTAGGAACGGTAAAGTTGCCTGTGTACACACCAACACCTTTAACAATTCTTAAATTACTTAAGTAACCCTCCAATGGACCATATGGTTGTGTTGAGGTGCTTCCTATATTAAGTATACCTGTGCCGTTGTAATTTGTAGTGTCTGCATAACTAGCAACAGAAGTTCCCCCAATATAAATGTTAATTGTTCCACTAATTTTAACTATCGCTACGTGAACCCATGTGTCAATAGGGAAATAAGTGTTAATACTAAGATTAGGACCTAAAGTACTTACCGTAAACCCATTTTGCCAGTAAAAAAATCCACCTGACATTATTACACCCCAATTACCTATTGAGGCTGTATTAAGGCCCATTATTGTTCCTGATTGGTATGTTGTATCTTTGCGCATCCAAAACTCTACAGTAAAATCACCTGTACCAAATTGGAATCCTGCTGCATTAGGTATCGTAAGATAAGAATTTGACCCAACTCTTGTTGCATTACCTATGAAATAAGCTGCAGTTGCACCTGCAAATGGTATTACAGCAGTAGAATAAGTAACTGCACTGTTAACATCAGTTATAGTTGCATTGAAACTACTTTGGTCAATTGCACCTAAAATATTTGTTGTTTGGTACGTAGCTGGTATTTCACCTATAACTAATCTAAAGTTACTCATGAATCCATCAAATCTACCTGTATCTTCACCTCCAAAAGACCATGCCTCGTTTCTAGCACCAATACTTCCTATACCACTTGCGTAACCTACTAACGCACCATTAACAAAAAATCTTGATACACCACTTGTGCAGGTCACAACTAAATGATACCATGTATTTGTTTCAATAGGCCAAGCACCTCTATTAGTATCATTATTAATGGTATAGATTACAGTTCCATTAGCTACATTCGTTGTGCGTTGAGATTGAATTCTTACTGTTGACGCGGTGCTGCTATTTTGACCAAACAGTGTCATATAAGAAACAGCGGTATTAAATGTGTTCCAATATGCCCAAACTTCAACACTTACATCATTAGTTAATATATCATATAAAGTTGTATACGGGTAGGATACTCCTGATCCTACTGCATCAAAGTTGACACTGCCACCAATTGTTGTTGTGTCATACGGTTGACTTGCAAAGGGGCTGAAGTCTACTGGCTTTGCACCACTAGAAAGTGTTGGTATAGCTCTTTGTATGCTATTATCCGCATCAGCAGGAGCACCTACTAAAGTAGGATTACTACGTCCAAACTGAACTAAACTTAAATCGCCTAGTTGACCTACACTATTCTGATTCCAACCCATTACTGCATTGTCAACACTACGTCTAATAATACTATATGAAACTCCTGCGCTTACTTGATTAAAACTTAAATCATTTAAAACAGCCGATGGGATAACTGAACCAGTTGAGGGGAGCAATAATGTAGGCACATTTCTGTTAGTTTGATCACCAAATCCTAACAATGCACCGGCATTATTACCCCATGCAAACAACTTATTTTGATATCCTTTTGAAGAAGAAATTGCAAAGGCGTTTGATAACCCTGCCTGTATGAAACTATATTTCATTCCACCAAACACTTGAACTGGGCTACTACGATTAACTGCATCAGCTAAACCTAATTGACCTTGAGCATTGTATCCCCAAGTAAATAATGTGCTATCTGCACGTAATGCCATTGTCACTGAAGTGCCAACACTTATTTGACTCCAGCTGCTTGCGCCTATTGTGACAGGAGTATATTCACCGCCAGTTAAGAAGGCTGTGTAAACATTACCACCGGTTGTGCCAACTAACACTGGACTTACCCTATTAGTAGTACTCAAATCGCCAATATTGAAATTAGGATTACTACCCCAGCCCCATAATGTACCATCAATTCTAACTGCATTACCGTAAAAAACTTGAGTCCAACTACTTGTTCCAATTTGCGTCAAAGGAGAAATGATTGCCCCTGTTCCTCCTGCACCTATGTTTAGTCCGTCATTTCCCCAACCCCACATTCTGTTTAAGGTATCAATAACCATTGTCCAGCCAATACCAACACTAACTTGTGTATAGCTACTATAATTTACCTTTTCAGGTACAAAAGCAACTGAATTAGTTATATCACGTGTTCCTACACTACCTACATTAACAGGAACAGCTCTATTTGTTGTTTCACCAAGACCTGTTCTTCCATTAGTGCCAATTCCCCATGTTGCAAGAAGATTAGAGTTTGGAGCTCCTCTTAATGCAAATCCATAAGCTATTTGATTCCAACTACCGCCACCTGATATTTGAACTGGGCTTGATTTATTAACTATAGTGTTGTCGCCTAATTGATTACTTGTGTTAAGTCCCCATCCCCACAACGTGCCGTCTGATCTTATAGCCTGTGTGTTTGATGATGCTGCACTTACTTGTGTCCAACTCTCAGTACCTATTTGTACTGGGCTACTGCGATTAATAGTAGTATTGTTACCTAGTTGACCTGCATTATTAAGCCCCCATGCAAATAATCCGTAGTCATCTCGTATTGCTACACTGTGACTTCCGCCTGCGCTAACAGATACCCAACTTGTAGATGCGCTTAATTGTACTGGGCTACTACGGTTTAATGTTACTCCTATGCCTAATTGACCAGTGGCATTTGATCCCCAAACATATGCAAGTCCATCAGATGCGACAGCCAAGGCATGAAGTCCTCCTGCTGATATTGAAGTCCAACTACTTGAACCAACTGGTACAGGACTTGATCTGTTAGTAGTCAATCCTATTCCTAATTGTCCTGTTGTACCTAATCCCCAAGTAAATAAAAGATTTGTATTAGTAAGTGCAACTGTAAAATCTCCACCGGCACTTACTTGTGAAAAGCTTGTTGTGCCTGCAACTTGAACAGGACTTGACCTAGAAAGAATTGCATTATTACCAAGCTGCCCACTTGTTCCTAAGCCCCAAGTGAATAATTTACCTTCCCAATTAATCGCAGCAACATGGTTAGCTCCTGCACTTACCGCAACATAACTATCATTACCTATAACACTAGGACTTGATTTATTAACTGTTGTACCATCACCTAAAGTGCCACTTGTGTTTGTACCCCATGTCCATAGTGTTCCATCATCACGAATTGCAACAGAGAAATTGTTTACTGAACTTGATATTACAGACCATGAAACAACTTTCTGTGGTAAATAAACTGCGTTAATGCCTCCCCAAACATACAAATATCCTGATGAATCTATACCAGCAGAATGTGACCATCCACAAGCTACCTGTGTCCAACTAGCACCTAATCCTATTTGTGTTGGACTTGATCTTGGGGCTTGAATAGTGAATGTATTTGCACCTAATGTGTTGTTAGTACCTGAACCCCACATAAACAGTTTACTAGCACTTGTTATTGCTCCTGTGATAAGCAAACCACATGATACTTGTGTCCAACTGCTTGATCCTATTTTAGTAGGAACTAATCTGTTTGTAACGGTTCCATCTCCTAACTGCCCGTTTCCATTTCCACCAAATGTGTAGAGTGATCCATCAGATAATACAATTGCACTATGTGATGATCCTACACTTACACTTACAACAGCAGGTGTAGATATTCTACTTATTGATGTTGCTGCTAAAAATACTGTTTGTGTAGTGTTTACAATTTCTAATGGCTCTCTAGGAGATGTAAAGCTAGGGAAGTCCAATGCTGCAGTTGATAAAGCTCTACGTTGATAAATTCCTGTTCCATTAATAATTCTGATATTCGCAATGTTCTGATTAGCTCCTGTACCTGCACCTGTTGTTTTGGCAAGACTTAGTGATCCATTACTATTACCAACTGTGCCTGAATAGGTTGCTGCTTGATAATACATACCATTAAGGAATAAACTTATTGTTGAATCTATTCTAACAACAGCTACGTGATACCATAGGTTATTTGATGTGCTAGGAGTAGTAAGTGAAATAGTAGTAGGTGTATTATCTACAAATCTGAAAACAAATGGTGTGGGACTAGCAGTACCTAAACTGAATTCCCAAGTATTTCCAGTACCACCAAGTGATAAACTTATATCTTCGCCGCCGCCTCTTCCCGTAGCCATTACCCAAAATTCTATAGTAAAATCACCAGTCATAGCATAATTAGCAGATGCTGGATAAGTAACTGTTGAACCAGTAGTCCTACTTGTTGTAACTGCTGCTGCACCTAAGAACAAGGTATTATCAAGAATAAATGATGGAGAATTAGTGTTTGTTGGTGTTGCACTATAAGAACTTAAATCTGTGACTGCAAAACTACTGTAAGCCGGTATGAATACCGGAGTGCTTTTACTTGCAACAGTACTATCACCTAATTGACCTGAAGTGTTTAAACCCCAACCATATGCTTTACCGTCATTTGCAACAGCAACACAATGTGTATGACCACCTGCGATTTGAGTCCATGAAGTTACAAAAGGATGTGGATTAGCTACCTGTACAGGACTTGATTTATTAATTGTTGTACCATCACCTAAATTACCTGAGCCATTCTGTCCCCATGTAAATATTGCACCATCGTTTCTTAAAGCAACACCCATTAATTGACCGCGTCTAACTTGAGTATAAGATTGTTGGGTAGTTGGTATAAGAACTGCAGTGGCTTGACCCCAAACTTGCAATCTACCTGCAGTTGTGATTCCACCTGCATGTGACAATCCAGCAGAAATTTGTGAGAAACCTGATCTACCAATTTGCATTAAGTTGGATCTATTTACACTAGTGCTATCACCAAAGTTATAATTGGCATTTTGGCCCCACGCATACAGTATACCTGCACTATTAACTGCTAATGTATAATTACCTTCAGCAGAAATTTGAGTAAATGATAATAGGCTTCCAGATTCAAGCAACACTGGACTTGATCTATTAATGGTATTTTGAACTCCCAGTTGACCTGTGCTATTATTGCCCCAAGAGTACAAATCACCATTTGCAATTGCAACAACATGACTACCACCTGCTGTAACACTAGTAAAGCTACTATAACCTAATGCACTTATATTAGTACTTGCACTTTGTGTATTCGTCAACGGTCTTGTAGGTGTTGTAAATGCACCAGTGTAAACACTAGTACCCTGTGTGATGCGTATATCAGACATATAACCAACAAATTGACCATCATTACTTGGAAGCACTGTTGCAAAGTTGCTATAGTTTCCAATTATTATATCACCTGACCCACTGACAGCTGGTCCATCACTAGTTCGTGAGTCTTGTAACACTCCGTTTACATATATTTGAGCGAGATTATTAATTGTTTTTACAAATGCCAAATGGTACCATGTGTTTGTGGTAATTACACCGGCTGATGTTTGTGCTGATATTCCTGATGCAAATCCATTTGGCCCTGCCCATTGAATATATCCTGTACTGTGTATTTGAAGTCCCCAAATAGGTCCACTAAATCCTGCTACCCAACTTCTACCTGCAATGACTGAAAAATTAATTGATGGCATTGCAGTTAAGTAAACGAAACATTCAAATGTCCAACTTGTATAACTATGATAATTAAATGTTGTTTGATACGGGATAGTAATACGTTGTTGAAGACCGTTAAATAATACTGTGTTTCCTACGTAACTAGGGCCTGTCGTAATCGTTGGTGCGGTTGTTAATCCAGCTGGGATTAGTGTATTTTTGTAATTACTATTGTCAATGTAGGTAGAACTTTGTAAAGTCAATAATACAACTTGATTTAAAGCTTGAACTTGAATAGGTGTTGACCTAGTTACAATAGTGTTGTCTCCTAGTTGTCCACTTGAATTTAACCCCCAAGCGTATAATACACCCTGTTGCGTAATTGCATAACTACTAGCATTACCTGCAGCTACAAAATTAAAACTCTGTGAGGATGAAACTAAAACAGGACTTGATCTAAATACAGCATCATTCGTACCTAATTGACCTGATGTGTTCAGTCCCCATGCATATAGTTGTCCATCACTACGTACAGCTACAGCATGACTTCCTAAATCATTATAAGAAATCATTGTCCAACTATTCACATCTGTTCCAACACTAAGGAACTGACCCCATGTGTACACTTTTCCTAAATTAGTTAATGCTAATGTATGATTAGCGCCTGAACTTACTGATACAAAACTAAAGCTAGTTGAAATTTGTACAGGATTTGATTTATTTGCAGTAGTATTATCACCTACTTGAAATACACTGTTATTACCCCATGCAAAAAGTGTTCCTACATTGTCTATTGCAACTGTATGTGATGTTCCTGCACTTATAGCTGACCAACTTGCTCTTAATCCAGTTAATATTTGCACAGGCCCTGAAACTAACACAGGACTTGATTTATTGATAGTAGTATTATCTCCTAACTGTCCTGCACTATTAATACCCCAAGCATATAGATCATTACCTGATATACCAAATGCATAACTTGATCCTGCACTTACTGTTGAGTAACTTCTATTTCCTACTTGTATTGGGCTAGAACGATTAAATGTTGTACCGTCACCTAATTGTCCTGTTGTATTTAAACCCCAGGCCCATATAAATCCATTTGTTGTACGTGCTACTGCAAAACTTTCACCTAATTCAACTTCTGACCAATTAGTATTATTTCCTATTTGTGTTGGACTTGACTTGTTGATTGTGGTTCCATCACCAACTTGTCCAATATTATTGTTGCCCCAAACAAACAATGTGCCATCACTTCTGATAGCAGCCATGTTTGATGTACTTGAGCTAGGTGCTATTTGACTCCATGAATTAGGTGTCACATTGCTTAAACCAATTGCTGTTGCGCCGCCCCATGTCCATATTGTGCCGTCACTACGAATGGCCATACTATGACTATTACCTGCACTAATACTAGTCCAACTTGATCCTGTGATTTTTACGATTGCATCGTTTCTATTAATTGTAGTGTTGACACCTATCTGTGTATTGTTATTCAATCCCCATGCGTATAGTTCACCGATACTATTAATACCAACAGTAAAACTTGTTCCTGCACGAACTTGTAGCCAACTACTTGTTCCTACACGCATTGGTGTTCTTACTAATTGCGTGAACCTAGCACCTATTAGCACAGGGTTTGATCTAGTTACTGTTGTGCCATCAGCCAAACCACCGTTTGTGTTTAATCCAGTAACAAACAATGCACCATCTGATCTTGTGAATGCAGCAACTCCTGCATTTGATACATCAATACTTACGTTTGTCCAACTATATCCTATATTGACCTGTAGTGGGAAACTACGTGTAACTACTAAGTTATCTCCATAAACACCGTTTGCTGCATTACCCCAAACATATACGTTATTATTTGCAATACCTATACCAGTTTGACTTCCTGCTGCAATTGCTGTCCATGAACCATAGTTTGTGCCAGTGAAACCTATTGCAATTGGATTTGACCTTGTTATAGTTGAATTTAATCCTAACTCACCTACACTGTTTCCTCCCCAAACATATAGTGTGCCATCTGTTGCTATTGCTAAACTATTAGATAAACCTGCTGCTACCTTCGTAAATGATGTAGTTGCAAAAGGTGTTGCGAGAGGTGTAGGTGTTGACTTACGTATAGTAGTACCATCACCTAACTGTCCGCTATCATTACGTCCCCATGCATATAATATACCTAAATTGTCAATCGCTAAAATGTGTTCGTTTCCAGTAGTTACTTGACTCCAACTACCTGAAACTTGTACAGGACTTGAACGTTGTACTGTAGTGCCATCAGGATTATCGCCCCATATCCATAATGTGCCATCAGTTTTAATTGCTGCTGCTATCTTAGGTCCTATAGTAACACTAGTCCAACTACCTGCTACTTGTGTTGGGCTACTTCTATTAACTACATCATTTTGAGCTAGCTTACCTCCTGCGCCTGCACCCCATGTCCACAATGTATTATCTATTCTAATTGCTGCTGTTGATGCACCCTGAGTATTAACTTGTAACCAACTATTCGCTCCTAATTGTACTGGGCTGCTGCGATTTATTGTATCGCTTATACCTAACTGTCCATTCTGATTTAATCCCCAAACTAGCAGTGCTTTATCAGCATTACGTATTGCAATACCTGTACCATTAAACCCAACACTCGCTGAAACCATATTCCAACTTGGAAATTCTCCCCAAGGTTCAACTTGACCTACGTTATTATTACCCCAACCATAGACAACACCATTTGATTGCTCGGCAAATCCATGCGTGTCTCCTGCAGATATGTCTGTAAATGTGCTTTGAATAACAGATGTGGTATCAGTTAATAATAGTAAAGCAGTTTGTCCCGATGTTATTGCTTGTATATTAGTACCTGAGCTTTGTGTCGCTGTTAATACGCTTGTAGGAACAGTAAAATTACCGGTGTATACTCCTAAACCGTTTACAATTCTTACGTTGCTTATGTATCCTATCCAATAACTTTGCGTACCGACATATCCAACTCTTAATGGAGCTACTGTAGATAATCTACCGGGTTGTGATCCAGAGGCAACATTTACGCCATCAAGATATAATGTTACTGTACCACTTATTCTTACCGCTGCTATATGATACCATTGATTTGCAAATAATCCAGTTGAAAAGTTAACCCCTGCGCCACCTAATGATGCCCAACGGAAACCTGTTTGACCTACATATACTAATTCCCAGTAGTTTGTGTCAGTGGTATTTCTATTACTGATAATTGTGTAAATTGCACTAGCTACAAATGAAGTTGATCCTTGCCAATTAATCCAACACTCAACCGTAAAATCATTTGTTTCAAGTCTTATTGGAAAAGCAGTTTCTAAATGTACGTAACTTGGAATGGCTAAGTTAAAGCCGAAAGTACCTGATACTGGATTACCACTAAGTGGAGGTACTATAGCAGTAGTAGTTGGCACATCGTAGGAATATGTATCTTGTGTATAACTACTTGTATCTCTTATACCTAAACTTATTTGAACTGGTGTACTGCGTGATACTCCCCAAGGGTCACCAAATTGAAAGTTTGTTGTGTCGTTTAATCCCCATGCATATAAATTATTATTAACATCAATTGCCAACGAATAGTTAAGTCCTGCTGACACAACACTCCAGCTACTTAAACCAACGTTTGTTAAAATTCCAATGGCATTAGTTGCTGGAGCACCAACTACTACTGGGCTTGATAAACTTTGAGTAGCATTTGTTCCAAGTTGTCCACTAGTTCCTAATCCCCATGCAAATAGTTTGCCATCGCTGCGTATAGCAAGACTATGACTAATACCAGCACTTATTGAACTCCATGAAGTGGGAAGAATATTTTGGAATGTAGCGTTAAAATTACCCCATGTCCACAATGTAGTATCGCTGCGAACTGCTATTACATGATTTAAACCGGCAGAAACATATAACCAACTTCCGCTTATAACTTGTACTGGACTTGATTTATTAATTGTAGTTTGGTCACCTAATTGTCCTAAACTATTTAACCCCCAACCAAACAATCTATTGTTAGCATCAATTGCAACACTGAAGCTAAGACCAGACGCTATTTGCAACCAGCTACTTGTGCCTAATTGTTGAGGCGCATAATACTTGTTTATAGGATATCTAAACCCACCGACTTGTACAGGACTTGAGTTTACTACCGCAGTATCAAGTAGACCAGATTGTGAGCCGGCAGCACTGCCGCTGCCTCCCCAAATAAATGCTCTTCCGAAATTATCAATTGCACTTTGTACACCTGTGAGTCTAAAACTAGTTAGTGCTCCTATTTGTACAGGTGAATTTCTATTTGTTACGTCATTAAGTCCTAACTCACCTGAACTATTATTGCCCCATGCAAATAACGCACCAAACACTGTTATACCAAAACTGCTAATTCTTCCTGCAGTAACATGTATCCAACTACTTGCACCTATCTGTACAGGGCTTGATCTGTTAATTGAAGATGTATCACCTAATTGTAATGAAGAATTAGAACCCCAAGAATAAAGTAAATTGTTATTTCTTCTTGCCAACGTGTGTAGTGCCCCTACACTTATTTGATTCCAACTAAATGTAGCGAAACCGGATGCTAATAAAACAGGATTAGACTTAGATATGGTTGTATTATCACCTAATTGTCCACCTGCATTATTTCCCCAAGAATATACTATAGCATCTGACCTAAGTGCCGTAGTGTGGCTATATCCTACGCCAACAAATGACCAACTCGTAGTATTAAAAGGACTCGCTAATAAAACAGGACTACTACGATTAATTGTATCGTTTGTGCCTAACTGACCAAACGCATTATTTCCCCAAACATACATTATATTGGTAGAATCAAGTGCTGCAGTGTGGCTAAACTGCACACTCACTTGATTCCAACTACCTGATACTTGCACTGGGCTTGAGCGATTAATAGTATCATTTTGACCTAATTGTCCTGTACTATTATCTCCCCACATCCATAATGTACCATCAGTTTTGATTGCTGCTTTTACATATAATGAATTATGAATTAATGAGATAGAACTCCATTCGTTTGTTCCTATTTGTATTGGACTTGATATAGTAGCATTTGTATTGTTACCTGGATACTGCATCCATGACCACAGTGTATTATCGGTGCGTAAAGCTAATCCACCTGCAACCTGTGCCCAACTATAAGTGATGTCTATTACACCAGTTTCTCCTGTGGTACTTGAACCCCAGGCCCATAATGTGTTATCTGGTTTCAGAGCTAAAGTATGATTACCTTTACCATTGGCATCTAAAGTATAATTTGAATTTACAAAATTTGCAGGATTATTAAACAATAATAATCTTGTCTCACCTGCAATAATTGCATTTGTATTCGTACTTGCGCTTTGAGTTGCAGTCAATGGGCTTGTAGGTGGTGCAAAATTATTTGTGTAAACTACATTTCCTTTTACAATGCGTAAGTTTGAAATATATCCATTAAAATAATTACCATTAGCTGCGCCAATTGTTATTGGAACCAGTGTTGATGCACTTTGAGTTCCCACTCTAGTGGCAGTAGCAACTATAATACCGTTAAGATATAATCTTATTACTCCAGTTGCAATTGTATGCGTAAATGCAATATGTTGCCATTGGTTAACTCCTACATTGTAGGGTGCATTAGATAACACTGTTTGAGTACCTGATGCAACTGTAGTATAAAACAGCATAAGCCTACCAGTAGCATTAAATCCAAACACCCAACCTATTGTAATTGCGCTAGGACTTACATTTCCTATTTGTAATGGGGCAGCGTAAGATACACTTGCCTCTAATACTACAGGATTAACCCACATTTCACACATATAATCATTGTCGCCCCAAAGTGCAATATCAGGATTATATAAAACTGTTATGTAATTGGATCTGTTAAAAAAGTTTGAAGCTGTACTAGCAAATGGAATTACTTCTGTATTATAACCTGTGCCGTATGATTCTGTTATATTGTTGTATGAACTGCCATCTGTGTATGTTAAGCCTATTTGAGTAATCTGAGAACGGTTTATAAGTTGACCAGTACCAGTTTGTCCACTTGTTCCAAAACCCCAAACATTTAAAATATTATCAACACCCTTTGCGTAAAATGTGTTTGCTATTGCATAAACTGCAGTAAAACTACTTGTTCCGCCTATCGCAACAGGACTTGATCTATTAATTGTAGTGCCGTCACCAAGAGAAGTACCTGTACTACCATACCCCCATGCAAATAATTTACCATCGTTTCTAATCGCAAGAGTAGTGGATTCACCTGCTGCAATTGCAGTAAATGATTGGGGTGTTACGGGAACTAAAATTGCATTACTATTTCCCCATGTCCACAATGTTGTGTCATTTCGTATAGCGAGTACGTGATCAAATCCAGCTGCTACTGCATTCCAACTAAACGAATTAACTAAAACAGGACTTGACCGTGAAATAGTTGTTTGATTTCCATATTGACCTAAATTATTTAAACCCCATGCATACAACAATCCATCAGAGGAAATAGCTACAGTATAGCTATTTCCTGTATCCACAGATGTCCAACTATTTGAGCCAATTTGTATTGGTGCGTAAAATATAGGACCATACGCATTTACTTGCACAGGACTGCTAACATTAAAGTTAAATGAACTTAGGCCCGAATTAGTAGGTCCCCAAATAAATGTTCGTCCTGTAACGTCTATTGCATAACCTGGACCAACTGCATTCCATGAAAGTCCACCATTAACAGTAGGTGCAAAGCGACTATTAGTATCATTTAACCCTAGTTGACCTGAAGTATTAAGTCCCCATGCATACATGTAGAATGTTGGTGATCCTATTATGCCATATGTGCTATTTGGACCCGCCGAAACTGCAACCCAAGAATCTGTTCCTATTTGCGTAGGAAGTGATCTATTAATCCCAACTGTTATTCCTGTTTGACCAAAATTGTCACGCCCGAATACAACAATAGTACTTCCTGTGGCACGCAATGCGATAACATGAGTTGCGCCTGCTGAAACCATACCCCAACTAGTAGTATCAAAAGGACTTGCTAGTAATGTTGGATTTGATCTGTTAATTGTAGAATTTGTACCAAGTTGTCCAAAATTATTTAATCCCCAAGTGTACATTATTCTATCACTGCGCAGAGCAGCAGCGTGTGTTTCTCCTACGGTCACTGTATTCCAACTTGTGGTATTGAATGGACTAGCTAATAGTACAGGGCTGGATTTACTAATTGTTGTGTTGTCTCCTAATTGTCCTGCGACATTATTGCCCCATGTGAATAATATACCTGATGAATTAATAGCTGCAGCAAAACTTTGTTTTATATCAACTTGAGACCAACTACCTGCAACCTGTACAGGGCTACTACGATTAATAGTATCATTTTGTCCTAATTGGCCTGCTGAGTTATCACCCCACATCCATAGTGAGCCATTGATTGTTATTGCTGCTTTATTTGCTGCTGAATCAAAATTGTTTGCTATTGAAACCCAGTCAGATGTTCCAATCTGTATTGGACTTGACCTTACATTTGTTGTATTATCGCCAGGATAACTGCCCCAAGACCATAATGTATTATCTGCTCTAATAGCTAAACCTGCTGCTATCTGTCTCCAAGAACTAAATGGCTGTATGCCTAACTGCCCACCTGCAAAACCGCCCCAACCAAACAGTATGTTGTCTGATCGTATTGCCATTGAATGATCAAAACCCGCATGAACTTGACTCCAACTTCCTGTAGCGATTAAAACAGGGCTTGATTTGTTAAGTGACGTATTATCACCTACCTGCCCTGAAGTGTTTAACCCCCATGCATATAGTTGATTTGTATTATTGATTCCTAACGAAAAACTATTACCGGCAGATACAGAGTTCCAGCTTAGTAATCCTGATACTTGAGTTGGACTGGATCTAGGTACAGCATCTAATACACCTAATTGTCCTTGTGCATTAGTGCCCCAAGCATATAATTTACCTTGATTGTCTATTCCTAATGTATGTGTTGCGCCACCTGCTACAAACTGCCAACTTATCGGAGTGCTAACTAAACCTACAGCAAGATAATTTCCCCATGTCCATAGTGTGTAATCACTACGAATTGCCAATACATGGTCAAACCCAGCATTGATTTGTAGCCAACTATCGGTACCTATTTGAACCGGACTGCTTCTATTAAATGTGTGTCCTGCAGGATAAGGTGAAAACACTTGTCCTAATTGACCACTACTATTAAGACCCCATGTCCATAATGAAGAATCCGGCTTCAATGCAACAGTAAATCTTGATCCAGAAGATGCTTGTGACCAACTTACCGGAATTGCATTTAACACAGACGATGTGTCAGTTGCTATTAAAGTAATTACCTGTCCTGATGTTATCGCAGAAATATTAGTAGAAGAACTTTGAGTTACCGGTAACGGTGCAGTAGGAACTGTAAAACTTGCACCTGAATATACATTCAAATCTTTACAAATTCTTACATTTGAAATATAACCAAGGAAGTTTGAACCGGAAGCAGGGTTTGTTGAACCACCTGCAGTTCCTGAACCAATTGTTATATCACAGTTATTGTCACTACCAAAACGTTGTGGCCACCTTATGGCAAGACCTGTTGCAACTCTTGTTCCATTTAAATAAATATCACAGCCGCTAAAATATATTTGCACTGCAATATGGTACCATGTTGAGGTGCTTGTAATTAAATTATTTGACGATGCACTAGTAGTTTGATTGGCTGAACCTTGTGCTGTCCATACATTAAATCCATTATTTGCATTTCTGGTTACTAAAATACCAGCAGTGCCGTCTGCTGAAATAGTTCCTCCGCGCCAGCTAAGCATGAATAAGGTTCGGTTAACTCCTAAATCGTCAAATCTTACCCACATTTCAGTTGTAGATTGTCTTCCATCACTTAACTGAGTTACAGTTATGCTACCTGGGTTATAAACAGAGGTTGACCCATTAAAATAAAGTGATACTGGAGTACCTGACAATGAAGGTGTTATTGAAGTAGATAAGCTTACAGCATTTTGCTGAATAGGCCATACATAACTACTAGTGTCAGTTAATGAAAAAAGATTTCCTAATTGTGTAGGACTTGATCTACTAACAGTGCTTAACTGTCCGAGTTGACCCGCTGAATTATCGCCCCAAATGAATAGTTGTCCTAAGCTATCAATTGCAAGCGAATTTGACGCTCCTACATTTACGAAAGAGTAATTAGTGACAGCACCTAATTGAATTGGACTACTACGATTAATTGTTGCATTATTTCCTAATTGACCAGCAATATTCAAGCCCCATACCCAAACAGTTCCATCGCTTTTTAAAGCTAACGAATGACTGTAATTACTTGATATTTGCGAGTAACTAGCGTTACCTATTTGCACTGGACTTGATTTATTAAGTGTTGTGCCATCACCTAGTTGTCCTACTGTATTTTGACCCCAGGTATACAATAGATTTAAGTTGTCAATGCCAGTAGTATGTTGTCCTCCTGCACTTAGAACAGTCCAAGAATATATTGTTGTAGGTATTGGAGCAAATGCAGATGCAAAGTTACCCCAAATGTACGCTTGTCCTGTCGTATCTATTGCAACAACATGGTCTGCACCACTGCTTACTTGAGTCCAACTAGTCCCTGTTGCTATTTGTACAGGATTTGATTTTGATATTTGAGTTGTGTCGCCTATTTGATAACTTGTGTTAAGGCCCCAACCAAATAATTTTCCTGTATTATCAATAGCATACGCTGTTCTATAACCTGCTGAAATACTAGTCCAACTTGATACACCTGCTGCTGTGATTTGTACCGGGCTTGATTTTCCAATCACAGTATTATCACCTACCATACCCTGTGCATTGTATCCCCATGCAAATAATCTTCCATCACTTGTTATGGCTATACTAGTAAGTTCTCCTGTTGCTACGGCACTCCAATTGCTATTTCCTATTTGTACAGGACTTGATCTGTTTAATGTAGTACCATCACCAATTTGCCCAAAACTGTTACTTCCCCAAGTATATAATTTACCATCGTCACGTATGCCAATTGCTGATGATCCAGCTCTTGCAATTACAGACCAAGAAACAAAAGGAGTATATACTAAAGTACTTGTATTATTGCCCCAAACAAATAAATTTTGATCTATTGTAATTGCGGCGCTGTGGTCAAATCCTGAGCTTACTAAAGTAAAACTACTTGAAGAAATTTGTGTTGGTAATGATTTGTTGGCAGTTGTGCCATCACCTGCTTGATAAACGTTATTAGTACCCCAAGCATATAACAAACTGTTACTTTGAATACCGGAAGTAAAATTGTTAAATGCTGAAACTTGATTCCAACTATTATTATCTACTTTTTGTGGTTCTGGTAAACTTTGTGGTAATCTATTTCCTAATAATACTGGTGAATTAATTGGCATTTATAAACCTAGTTGTCCAAAATTGTCTTGTCCCCATGCATAGATATTATTATTAACATCTCTTGCAAAAGTATATTGGTTGCCTGCACTAATTTGACTCCAACTACCACTAGCAATTTGCACAGGTGATAATGTATTTATGTTAGGTAAACTACCTAATTGTATAGGGCTACTATATGTTACGGAAAATCCTTGCCCTGAAGCACCATTTGTAGCTGCGCCCCATGTAAAGGGATTTGTTCCTTTGAATCCTATTACAGTGTTTACTGTGTTTAAAGTTACACGATTCCAACCCTGACTTGCTTCAAGTAATGTAGGAATGCTCCTAATAGCACCAGGATTTAAAGTCCACTGTGTTCCTGAATTGTTCCAACCCCACGTGTACAATGACCCATCTGCTCTTGTTGCAACTACAGTGCCTGCATCTGCATAACCTACCCCAACTGAAGTGTAACTTTGTCCTGCGTCCACTAGTACCGGAGAAGTAATATTACCACCACTAGTCAAACCTATACCTATCATTTCTAAACGAGTTCCACCCCATGCATATAATGCACCATCTGTCCTAATCGCAAAGGAATTCCATTCACCTATGTAGAGTTCACTCCATGTAGTTGTATCCCAAGGGCTAGCTAATAAAGTTGGCGCACTTCTAGGTACACCAGAATAACCACCAACAGAATTATTGTTGAGACCCCAAGTGTACAAAATTCCTGTAGGGGTCAGTCCAAAAGTTTGTCCCCAAAAATTATTACTTAAAGCACCTTGATTTGCATAAATTTTAGCAAAGGTTATCCCACCTGAGACTGGTTGAGGGGAAGTGTAAGTAGTGAGATTGTTAGTTCCTAATGCGCCGTTTGAATTATTTCCCCAGGCAAATGCAGAACCACCAACTCTTATTCCTACAGAGTAAAAATTACCACATGCAATTTGTGTCCAACTGCCGGCACCTGACACTTGCACTGGACTTGATTTAGATGCTACTGTACTATCACCTAATTGACCAAAGTCATTTCTACCCCAAACAAATAATGCGCCATCAATACGTATAGCAGCAGCATGATATATATTACATGTGATAAAACTCCAACTACTTGTTCCTATTTGTACAGGGCTGGATTTATTTATTGTAGTGCCGTCGCCTAATTGACCAAAGTCATTTCTACCCCAAGTATAAAGAGTACCGTCAGGTCTTAAACCTATACTCATTTCACCCCTTGTTATTACTTGTGACCAAGATTCTGCTGTTTGTGCTAATCCAACTTGCCCAAATTGGTTGTTGCCCCAACCCCATAATGTGCCATCGCTTCTTATCGCTATACTATGGTCTGCTCCTGCACTTACATTTGTCCAACTACTTGTGCCTAATTGAGTTGGACTACTTCTTATAACTGTATCATTAAAGCCAAGTTGGCTACTTGCATTGAAACCCCAAACCCATAATGTGCCATCAGCACGAACCGCTAAGCTATGGCTTGCGCCTACACTTAATTGTGTCCAACTACTATTACCTATCTGAACTGGGCTTGATGTATATTGAGGTAATGCAGGTAATAAGAATGTGTTTGAATATAAAATTTGAGAAGGTGCCCAACTTCCAGTAAGTACCACTGGACTACTTATGTCATTAGGAGGTGCAGTATTTGAATCTATTTGAAAGGAGCGATTTGAACCCCACATATACAGATTTCCATCAGATGCAACTGCTTTATTAACAACAAAATACCAACCGTTAAGTACATCCTCTTGAGTACTGTTATTACTTGCTGAACTAATTAAATTCCAACTTAATCCACTAGGTGCAGGTAAAAGTGTTGGGCTTGATCTGCTTATCCCCCCATCATTTAATCCTAACGAATTATTAAATGCCTGTCCCCATACAAATAACCTTTTATTTGCATCAAATGCTAAGGCACCGTATCCACCACTAACAACCTGAGTCCATTCACTTGTACCAATTTGTACAGGACTTGAGTGTTGAATATTAAGACCTTGACCATTAAGTGAATTTGATCCCCAACCCCATAATGTGTTATCTATTCTAATCGCTATAGTTGCGTTATTACCAGTTGCTCCTCCTATAACAGTTACTTGTTTCCAACTTAAGGTGCCAACTTGAGTTGGAATAGAACGATTTACAAGAGCTCCTGAATTATTGCCTAATGCTCCTAATGAATTTTCTCCAGCCATCCAAAGCGTGTAATCAGAACGTATAGCACCAAATATTCTACCACCTGATGCTACACTAAGCCAAGGTGAGACTGATGTAATAATTGTTGGGCTACTTCTGTTTATAGTGTCATTTAATCCTAATTGACCTTGTGCATTTGTGCCCCAACTATATAATTGTCCATTTGATAAGATTCCGTATGTGTTAAATCCACCACCTGCAGTTACTTGTGCCCAACTACTAGTACCAATTTGCACTGGACTTGATTTATTAATAGTAGTGTTATCACCCAACTGTCCACTAAAGCCCCTTCCCCAAACCCAAAGCGTACCATCTAATTTAATTGCAAAACTTGAGTTATTACCAGCACTTACTGCTAACCAACTACTTGTACCTACTTGTGTTGGAACACTTCTTGTTACTGCGTCACCTTGTCCTAATTCCCCAAAAGTGTTGCCACCCCAAGTCCATAAACTTCCATCTGATTTTATTCCAACAACATGTGTTGTTCCATTAGATATTTGTAACCAAGAATAATCTGATGTATTATAATAAATTGCATTTTGAACGGGGCCAGCCCCCCACATAAACAATCTATTATCACTTGTGATGCCACCGGCAAAGTTTCCGGTTATACTAGAACTTACTACACTCCAACTACTTGTACCTATTTGTGTAGGACTTAGTATAGTAGTTAATGTTTGATTTGTGCCTGTTTGTCCTAAACTATTTTGTCCCCAACCATAGGCTAAATTATTTTTAATACCCAATGAAAAGCTATTGCCTGCGCTTACACTTGTCCATGAGCCTTGCCCTGGCTCACTATTAATTGAATATAATGGGAAGGTATATGACCCCCAACGTATGTTTCCTCCAACTTGCACTGGACTTGATACAGATATTGCTGGTGCATAAGTTGTGTATGTACTAGCGTTGTTCCATGTCCATAGTGTACTATTTGTTGCTATGGCACCCATAACACCTTGTGCGGGTGCCGTTTTAGGAAGTTGGCTCCAACTTGTGCTTCCAAAAACCAATACCGGACTTGATCTTGATATGTTGGTTACGTTATCCCCTAATAGTGAGAAATGACCCATTGACCACATTTGACCGTTAGAAGAAAGTATGAATGTATTTGGTGTGCTTGCACTTGCACTTGGATTAGCAGTAACTTGAATAAAACTGTTGCCTGCGGCGCCAGCCTTCATAACAACAGGTGTCGCATTATTTCCAACTGTTGTGTTTAATCCAGTAGCGCCGTTATTGTTACCTCCCCAAACATACACACTATAAGGTGTCCCCAAACCTAATCCAGTAATACCAACTGAATATGTGAACCCTCCTGCAATTCCTATCCAAGGACTTGCACCGGGACTAGTAACTTGTACAGGACTTGACCTGTTAACTGATGATCCGTTACCTAACTGATTTTCTGTGCCCCTTCCCCAAGTCCATAGTGTATTATCTGATCGTATAGCTAAAGAATGACTGTCAGTGGCGAAAGCTACTGTCCATGTGCTTGTTCCTATTTGTGTAGGGTTTGAACGACTGATTACATCATTTAATCCTAATCTTCCTTCCGTAGAATTAAATCCTGTTGCCCACATAGTTCCGTTAGTTCTAATTAAAAGACTATGAGTATACAGAGCAGCGTATGAGTAGAGATTTCCTGCATCAATTTGCGTCGGGCTTGATCTGTTGATTATATCATTCAATCCTAATTGACCAAGTTCGTTGTATCCCCAACCAAATAATCTGTTATCAGTAGTTATTGCCATAGCAGTACCAAAATTAGCGGTTCCACCTGCATTAACAAATATATAGCTACTGCTACCAACTTGAGTTGGGCTTGATCTAGCGATAGTATCATTTAGTCCTAATGCACCTCGTGTATTAGATCCAGTAGCCCATAAACTTCCATCACTTCTAATGCCATACCAGTTATCACCGGATCCAGCTACCATACTCCAACTATATATTTCTCCATAGTTACCTGTAGCACCTGACAATGGATTACCCCAACCATATAATGCTCCTGTGCTTGTTATGCCAATTGTATGGTCAAATCCTACACTTACTGCATTCCAACTAGCAGGGGTGTTTGGTACTGCTGGAACTTGAACTGGACTTGATTTATTAATTGTTGTAGTGTCGCCTATTTGACCACTTGAGTTTAATCCCCAAACAAATAAAGTATTATCGCTTCTTACTGCTGCACTTGTACTAGAGCCTGCATCAATTGTAGTCCATGATCTTGTTTGTGTTAACGCTCCTAACTGCCCACTTGTACCAAAACCCCAACCATACAATTCATTATTGGTTGTGATTGCCATGCTATAACTTAAAGCAGCAGCCACTTGGCTCCAGCTTAAACCTAAACCAATTTGAACAGGACTTGATTTACTAATTGCAGTGTTATCGCCTATTTGATATCTTGTGTTATTACCCCAAGCAAACAATCTATTATCAACTGTTACTGCAACTGTATGATCAAATCCTGCACCAACACTTATCCAACTACTAGTGCCTATTTGAACTGGGCTAGACTGTGATATAACACTATTGTTTCCAATTTGACCACTTGTGTTTAGGCCCCATACGAAAAGTAATCCATCACTACGTATAGCAGCAACGTGTGAATTATTTTCTGAAACTAATGACCAACTATATGCAACAGTGCTAGCATTTAATGCTGTAGCTAAACCCCAACCGTATAATACCCCTGTTGAATCAATTGCAAGTACATGACTAAATCCAACACTAACTTGACTCCAACTACTATTGCCTATTTGAACTGGACTTGATTTTGCAACTACGGTACCATCACCTAATAATAGATTGCCTGCACCCCATGTAAATAATTTACCATCACTTCTTATTGCAACACTGTTTGAAAAATTATTACTAATTTGTGTCCAACTACTTGTTCCTATCTGTGTAGGACTTGATCTAGTTAATAAATCATTTAATCCTAGTTCTCCGCTGCTATTAAGACCCCATGCATATAATAAGCCATCACTTCTTATTGCAAATGCAGAAGATTGTCCAGTAGATAATTGTGTCCATGACTGTGATTCAGTAATAATGCCTAACTGTCCCGCATTATTTTGACCCCACGCATATAATTGACCATCACTTCTAATTGCTAAACTATGATTGCCTCCAGCCGAAACACGTGTCCAACTTGACCCAACTCCTATTTGCACAGGACTTGATTTGTTAACTGATGTATTATCTCCTACTTTAAATACATCGTTAAGTCCCCATGCAAACATACGATTGTCTGAAGTAATTGCTAAAACATGATAGAAACCTGAACTAACTTGACTCCAACTACTTGAGTCAACTGGCACTGTTGGTACCAATCGTTTTATAGTTGAATTACTTCCCAATGTACCAAATTGATTCTCACTGCCCCATAAGTATAATCTACCTGATGTATTAATTGCTGCAGCCGTGCTAAATCCTAAACTTACTTTATCCCAATTGCTCAATATACCTATTTGTACAGGAGAACTTGTTGATGCTACTGTAGGACCAATCTGTGTTGGAGTTGATTTATAAATTGTAGTACCATCACCAACTTGACCAGTTAAGTTTGGACCCCAGTTATATAATAATCTATCATCTCTAACAATAGCAATATTAGTGCCACCAGCAGATATACTAAGTAACCTATTAGCAGTCCATGCAGTAACTTGCACAGGACTTGACCTTGTAACTGTTTGTGCGTCACCAATTAAATTTTGTGCTGATAATCCGCCCCATGCAAATAATCTTCCTATTGCGTCAACTGCTAGTGCGCCATTACCTGTTACGTTTTCTGCTGCTACCAATGACCAACTACTTAATCCAATTTGTACAGGAGCACTTCTGCTTAACGCATCATTTAGACCTAATGCGCCTGCGGTTCCTAATCCCCATGCATACAAATTACTTACAGGATCAATAAGAAATGCTTGTGTTGCACCTGCTGATAACAGTGAGCCATATATTTGTGTGCCTCCTGTAATACTAGCAGCTTGTGTAGTATAAATTAATAGTGAAGTTTGTGTTCCTGTAATTGCACTTATATTAGTTCCTGCACTTTGTGTGGTAGCAAGAATACTAGTAGGTTTTAGAAAATTACCAGTGTAAACAGCAACACCTTTAACAACCCTTACATTGCTGATATAACCATTAAAAAATGTTCCGTACGCTGCATTAGTTGGTCCCCCTATGCGTATGCTAGTAGGATTGTAAGTATGAGATGAGTTATAGCCTCCGCCATTATTGATGTTTACACCATCTAAATAACCTGTATACACACTTAAAGAATTTACCACCCATGCAACATGGTACCATGTATTACGTGAAATATTTGCTGAGGCAAAATTAAACGAAGGACTTGTGCCTCCTGTATTAAATTGTTCAAATTGTACGCTGGCTGTTGTTGTTCCAATTACTCTTATCCAAAATGAAACTTGTCCGGTAGGCAATCCATATTGTATAATAACGCCATTGCCGATAGAATAAAACCATGCTTCAACAGTAAAATCGGCACCACCTACGTTGAATTGTGTTGCAGAATTTAGTTGCAAGTAGTCAGCACTTGTGCCACCAAATGTTCCTGCAACTGCACCAGTAACTGGTACATTATTAGTAATAAAATTTGTCCCTTGCCTTACAACTGTAATTGCAAAAGAACTTACATCTAATACAGTAAGAGGTGCACCACCTAGTATAGTGGGGTTAGACCTAGATAGTGTTGTCCCTGTTCCTAATTGCCCACTTGAGCCCAACCCCCACATGTATACATTAGTAGTAACAGGATCAATTGCACCCATATAAGCTGCGCCAGCACTTATTACACTCCAAGTAGATGTATCAAATGGCGCTGCTAATTGAGTAGGTGCAGATTTATTAATTGTAGTGTTATCACCTAATTGCCCACTTGAGTTCAATCCCCAAGTACGAAGTGTACCAAAAAATTCAGTTGCAGCAGTAAATGAAGCTCCTGCACTTACATCAACAAATTGATTTGCAGCAACTAAAACAGGACTACTACGATTGATTGTATTACTTAAACCTAATTGTCCTACATTATTAAGTCCCCATGAATACAAATCAACACCAGAAAGTGCTAGCGAGTGAGATAATCCTACAGCAACTTTACTCCATACCGCATCAACGCCTATTTGCACTGGGCTACTGCGATTGATGGTGTTATTCAGACCTAATTGACCTGCATTGTTTAATCCCCATGCCCAAAGAGTTGAATCACTACGTATTGCTACTGTATGGCTGCCATTTGTCGCTATAGTTTCCCAACTGTTCCCTTGCAATCCAGTTGGTAACATACCGTTAGCATTTACTCCCCAACCAAATAATCTACGGTCGCTACGAATAGCAATTACTTGATTATTAGTTGCCGATCCACCTTTTGCGCTTACTGCTATCCAACTGCTTGTACCTATCTGTACAGGACTACTACGGTTAATAGTATCATTTATACCTAACTGTCCGTTAGCATTATTACCCCATGAATACAATAGACTATCACTACGTAGTGCAACAAAATAGTTATTACCTGACGAAATAGAAGTCCAAGACTCTGCACCAATCTGTATCGGTGAGCTTTGGTTAATAGTTTGAGTGAATGAAACTAATGTCGGGCTTGAACGTGTAAGTGTAGTTCCATCTGCACTTATTCCTAATGTGCTACTACCCCATGTATATAATAATTTATTATTATTTGTTGCAATAGTAATACTGTTGCCTAAACTAATAAGTGCCCAACTACCTGCTGTTGTTTGTACTGGACTTGATTTACTAATTGTGGTTTGATCTCCTAATTGGAATCCAGAGTTATTCCCCCACATATACAGTAAACTATCACTTGCTATAGCTCCAGCATGATTAAATCCAGCACTAACTCTTGTAAAGCTTGTACCTGCACTAATCTGAACTGGACTTGAACGTGAAATAGTGTTGTTAATGCCTAGCTGACCGCCAAAGTTTAATCCCCATCCAAATAATTCATTAACTGCATTTATGCCTAATGAATAATCTTTGCCTGCTGCGACTGCTCCCCATGAGCCAGAAAAAACTAATGTTGGGGATATAATTGTTGACGAAAAAACTTGCACTGGAGATGATCGTGACAAAGTTTGATTATTACCAAGTTGTCCATTTTCATCTAACCCCCATGAACTTATTAATCCATCACTTGTTCTTCCTAAACTAAAATTAGTTGCTGCATTTATTTGACTCCAACTACTCGTGCCTATTTGTTGAGGGGTGCTAGCATTGAACGCTAATAAAGTTGGATTTGATCTAGTTATCGATGTATTAGGTATTATATTAATAGGTGTCGTTGTAGAAAACGGTCCCCACATGTAAATAGCACCTGCTGTATCTATAACACCTGTGTGGGCATATTTGTTAACACTATTACTATTCCAATTTATATTTGTGCCTATCTGCACAGGACTACTTCTATCAATCGTGCTATTATTTGCAATCTGACCACCACTATTTGGTCCCCAGCTCCAAAGTGTGTTATTAGTTTTAACAGCGAGTTTAGCTTCTCCGCTGCTTATAGAAGCCCAAGAGCCACCTCCTGCTATTTGAACTGGACTTGAGCGGTTAATTGTTGTGCCATCACCTAAAAGCCCATTTAAATTTCGTCCCCAAACAAACAATGTAAAATCTGATCTAATTGCAAATGTTGATTCACCGGAACCTGTTACTGCTATCCAAGATCCTGCTATATTAGCTGATACTGTATTGACTGTAGAATTGTTTCCAATTTGACCTAAACCGTTTATTCCACAATTATTCATTGTGTAATCACCACGTAATGCATATGAGATACGTTGATTATATGCTACATGCACCCAAGACCAACCTGTCGTAGAAGTTGTAGCCGTTCTTGCTAAAGTTGGTTGTGATCTGGACACAGTTGATCCTGTTCCCCATACGTCAGGATTATTTAAACCCCAACCATATATAAAGTTATTAGGAGTGGAGTCAGCTTTAAATATCCCCATGCAGTTAGCATTACCTCCTCCACCAAGACTAACTTGAAGCCAACTTCCTGATGCCACACCTGTTACTTGTACAGGACTGGATCTGTCAATCGTAGTGTTGTTGCCACATTGACCATTGCCATTCTCTCCCCACATGAAAAGAACACCATTGGTGTTTATTGCACCAGTCGCTCTTATAGCTAGTGACACCTGTAACCAAGATCCAGGTATTTGAACTGGACTACTTCTAGCAATCGTAGTGCCATCACCAACTTGACCGTCAGCATTAGCACCCCATATCCATAATGTGTAATCGCTTTTAATATATGCGGATCTTGAAAAAGGCAAACCGGCTATAACTTGAATGTATGATCCGTCAGCAACAGCATCTCTTGATAATTCTCCAAATGTATTTGTGCCCCAGCCATATAGTGCATTAGTTGTATCAATTGCAAAACTATGATTACTTCCCGCTGATATTAATGAATAACTATTTGATCCTATTTGAACCGGGCTTGATCTATCAATTAATGTACCATCACCTAAGTTGTAATCACCATTACCTCCCCAGGCAAACAATAAATTATTACTATTCAATGCAAGTGTATGACTAGTGCCCGCTGATACCAAAGACCAACTACTTGATCCAATTTGTGCAACATTTGATTTGTTTATTGTTGTGTTATCACCTAATTGCCCTGAAGCATTATTTCCCCAGGCAAATAACAAGCCGTCAGACAAGCTAAATGACTGATTGCCACCGGCTGTAATTTGAGTAAATGAAGTCGAAGAGCCAATATATGATGTTAGTAACTGAGTGCCTGAAATAGCAGTTAGTGGGCTTGTAGGTGAAGTAAAATTAGCTGTGTAAACTGCGGTTCCTGCAACCATTCTAAAGTTGCTTATGTATCCTTTATGGTAACTATAATCACTATTAAAATCATTGTAATAGGAACCAATAAACAGTGTACCTCCCTGTCCGTTAGGTACAGTGGCGGTAGTAGAGGCAACATTTATTCCATCTAAATAAATTACAAATGATGTTCCTTGCTTTACCACTGCTGCATGATACCATTGTCCGGTAGTAATTAACCCTGCAGCAGATTGAAAAGTTGTTGCAGCTGACCATGCACCTCCACCATATCCCCAAAATATGTAGCCAGTACTGTTAACTCCCATTATTTGCCAAACTGCACTGCCACCAGTTCCTATACTATAAAGCATGTTGTTTCTTGGTAAAAGATTATTCCATGCTGTTATATAAAACCATAATTCTATTGTGTAATTAGTATAGGCGCCGACTGCGAAACCTGATATTGAAGCGAGTTGAATTCCATCAGTGGTTCCATTTTGAGCACCAAGCTTACTTAAATTCATTGAGTAAGAAGCACCGTTATTCGCAAGTGTTGCTGGAATATTTGAAAATGGAACAGTAGTGGTTTCAATTGCAGCTTGTTGTGTAAGAGCAAGTGGTAAGTTATTACTACTATCCGCCAAATACGGGGGATTAGGAACTAAAGTAGGACTTGATCTATTAATGGTTGTGTAGTTGCCAAGTTGCCCTGAACTATTTAATCCCCAAACATAATAAACCGAAGTGTTTGTTGAGGCAAATACATGTGCGTTACCTGCTGTAATTGTTGTCCAACTTGACCCTGCACCAGTTTGCACAGGACTTGATTTATTAACCGATGTATTATCACCTACTTGACCTGATGAGTTTAGTCCCCAAACAAATAACGCTCCACCTGAGCTAATCGCAACTGTAAAGCTGCCGCCTGTTCTTACAAGCGACCAACTACTTGTACCAATTTGGACAGGTGCTGATTTTGTAATTGTTGTGCTATCGCCTAATTGACCTGCATTATTAAGTCCCCAAGTAAATAATAAACCATCACTACGTACAGCAGCACTATGACTTGCTGTACCTGATGTAATGCTTGCCCAGGAATATTGAGGGCTACCTAATTGTCCTTCATTGTTAAGACCCCAACCAAATAAAGTTAAATTTGAAGATAAAGCTAGTGTGTGATCTATTCCAGATGCTATAGAAAGCCAACTAGTGTTTGTAATTTGTACAGGGCTAGATTTAGTTATAGTAGTACTATCACCTATTTGTCCTTGAGTGTTAACTCCCCACGCATATAAGCTACCAGTTCCACTTAATACAATGGTAAACGATGCACCTGCACTAGCATCAATTAAATTACCTAATCCTACTTGAATTGGACTTGATCTATTGATAGTAGAACTATTGCCTAGTTGCCCGCCTGCATTATTTCCCCAGGTAAATAGTTCACCATCACCTCTAATAGCAACCGTATGACTTTGACCTGCACGTACTCTTCTCCAACCCGATGCTGCAATTTGTGTGGGGAATGATCTATTAAGTGTGTCCCCTGTACCTAACTGTCCACTTGAATTTAAACCCCAAGTTAGTAACCTATTGTCACTAGTTAACGCTACAATGTGTGACGCACCGGCACTTATTTGAGCCAGTGAGAAAAGATATAAAACTGGTCCTACTTGTCCACTTGTGTTTAATCCCCAAACAAATAATTTATTTGAAAGTTTTTCTATATTGTATTGTGAAGAAGAAAGTAGTTGTTCCTTAAAAAACATTATGGTTCACCAGCGTTAGAATTTTCTATTATAGGTTCTTGTGTTTCAGGCTCTACAACAACACTTTCTTCAACTACTACAATATTTGCAGATTGCGGTTTAATAGGCCATTCAAAACTGTAGATATTTAGTTCACCAAAAACACACTTGTTAGGTAAATCTCTTAATTGCTGCCTATAAGTTACCCAATTTGTTTTCCAAATTTCGCTATATGCAGATTGTATGTCTGCTAATTGTGTCCAATCAGATTCTAAAAGTAAATTATCCCTTTTTACTCTAAGTTCAGCAAGAGCAATTTCAAATAATTCTTCAGGTGTTTTTTCTGGTTCTGGGGTAGGTATTATTGAATTTTTTATGATCGGTGTTTCATAAACAATATTGTCCTCAAAAGTATAATTGTAACCATCAACATATTGTAGACCTTCAATAGGATATAATTCAACCTTGTTGACTTTATACCAACCCAAACTATTTAAGAATTCTTCATCATTGTTTGCTAAATGCAATCCACTAATATGTTTCCATGTCTTAGGGAGTAAGTCATGATATTCAACGATTTCATTATTTTCTATTAAAACAAAGTTTGCCATAATTATAAACTATTTAACATTGATAGGGCGCCACGCCAAGTTACGCCATTGTCGTTTGTGATGAATATTAACACATCAACACCAGTTGCTGTTAATTCAGGGGCAGAGCCACCTGGCCATTTTACGCTTAATGGCCAGTTCATTGTATAAGTTCCTCCGTTAGTTAACTCTAATACAAATCCACTAGCATTACCTGAAGGTGCACTAAATGTAAATATCCAAGTTGTAATACCTGCAGCAGTTGCTTTAATGTAATTTCCATTTGTAAGATTAATTGTTGTTGATCCTGAAACACCACCTAAGTTTTGAACAATGATGGAATAATTTTGTAAAGATAATCGGTATTCTGTAGAATCATATAATAAATTTGCGGTTCCAGCAAATACACCAGTATCATTAAATTGTAATTCATTTGCGCCACCGCCTGGACTAATGCTTGGTTCTGCCCATGATAAAGTTCCGGAACCATCTGTTTTTAAGAAATAATTTAATGATCCACCACCTATGTGTAAGTTACTTACATTTCCTAAATTTACATCTGCACCACTAAATGCTACGTTACCATTTGCAACAGTTAGGTTTCCGGCTCCGCCTGCACCAACAGTTAAATCACTTACTATACCTGCAGCACCTGATATATTACCATAATAGAGATAGATAGTTTGACTACCATCCCGACCCTGAATACTATTTGCTCTTACGTATCCTGTATTACCTGAAAGTATCACACTACTGTTTGGTCCAACTGTTAAGCCAGTTAATGTACCTACACTTGTGATATTAGGCTGTGCTGCTGTGTATACTGTGCCTGCAACTAGTGCGTTGCCCACTTGTCCAGTTACATTCGCACCTGCTAAATTAGTTAATCCACTACCATTACCAGTAAACACATTACCAATAATATTACCACTAGCACTTAATGTACCTGCAATATTAACGCCAGTTCCAGTGATCACAACTATGTTTGCGTTACCATTGGAAGTAATAGTAATGTCCCCGTTTGCGGTTGGAATATAAACATTACTGTTACCATTTGCTATTTTATCCTGAACGCCTGCAGCAATACCAGTTAAGAATGCGCCATTGCCTAAAATAAAATTACCAGTAACATTACCTGCAGCACTTACAACTCCGCCTGTTAATAAATTAGCACCAACAACATTACCACCCGCGCTAACGATATTACCTGCATTTACATTATTAGCAACAACATTACCGGTTGCACTTAGTATACTTGTGTTAACATTGCCTATATTTGCATTACCGGTTATATTTGCATTACCGGTTATATTTGCATAACCATTAATATTAGCACCCGTACCAGTAAACACTACTACATCTACGTTTCCTGCAATAGTAAAATCTATATTACTATTAGCATTTACAAATACATTACTGTTACCACTGAATATAGTGTCTGATGAAGTGCTGACTCCAGTTAAGAATGCACCATTACCTAAAATATAACCACCAGCAACATTACCACTAGCACTAACATTACTAGCTTCTAAATCACCTACTACAAAATTACCATATGAGTTTACTGTGACTACTTCGCTTGATATTGATACATCTTTAGCAGCAATTATTTTTCCTGCAGAATTGTCATACCCTATAAACGCAGATTTTTCGCTACCTGAATAATACCATAGTTGTTCACCACGATCTTTTCCATCGTCAGTTGTAAGTGGAGCATTATTGGCTCCTCTACCTATGCTTATGATTGGATCTTTAATAGTGAGATTTGTTACATTAATATATTCTGTAGTTCCACTTACTGTTAGATTGCCTGCTATAACAGCATTACCTGATGCACTTAAATCTGTTGTGCTTACAAGATTACTTGTTACTAAGTTACCACCTGTTATATTTCCTGTAGCACTTACAATACCGCCTGTTAATAGATTAGCACCAGTTATATTTCCAGTGGCAGTTATTAAACCAGTATCAATATTAGCTATATTTGCACCAGTTGTAGTTACAACTAGTACATTTGCTACACCACCTACACTGGTGTTGACATTGCCGCCTGATGTTGGTATATTTACATTACTTGTGCCATTTGCTATATTAGGTTGAGTTCCAGAGGTAATTCCTGTTAAGAATGCACCATTACCTAAAATATAGTTACCTGTAAGATTACCAGTAGCACTTACAAGACCAGATGTTAATATATTCGCACCAGTTATATTACCTGATGCTGTCAATTCTCCTGTACCAACATTAGCAATATTAGCATTACCTGTAATATTAGCATAACCACTAATATTAGCACCAGTGCCAGTTACTACGACAATATTTGCATTTGCGTTTACAGTTAGTGTAATATTTCCATTAGCAGTAGGTATGTAAACATTACTATTAGCATTAGCTATTTTATCTGGGGTTCCTGTTAAAATACCAGTTAGAAAAGCTCCGTTACCTAAAATGTATTGTCCTGAAACATTGCCACCTGCGGTTACGTTACCTCCGGCACTAACTATGTTCCCTATATTTACATTATTTGCAACTACATTACCCGTAGAACTTACGTTGGCAAAAGTATAGTCTTTTGTCTCATCTAAGTTGAACGGTTGAAGCTTTGTAATTGCCATTTTTTATCCTTTTATGTATTTAGTCAATTTTTGGATGTAAGTTTCGCTCATAAATTTATGTTAAAAAGTTCTAAATGCTGACGTTGGTGGTGTGAAGCTACTTGTATAACGTGCGTAGCCTTTGGTAATTCTAAAATCATCTAAATATCCTGTCATCAAACGATCTGCTGTTGTAGAACCACCTATGACTGCAGTAGTACCGTTAGTACCATACGAAATAGAATTTGTAGCAGTGCTACCAACTTGTGTGCCATTAACAAATACTCTTAAACTAGTTCCTGAACGGCAATAAGCAACATGATACCAAATATTAACATTTGGCGCATAAGCAAATGTGCTGTCGAACGCTGTATTGATTCTTCCTAAATTAAAACCGGTAGACGTTCTCCAAACAAAATCATAACATCCGGCCCCTCCTCCTAAGAATCCTTGATCTGTTGCAACTGAGGTTGAATACCACCAAAATTCTACAGTAAAATCCCCTGTTCCGAAATCTAAAAGTGGACTGGTTCTTATAGTTAAATAATCCCCCGTACCATCAAAGTACATACTTGCATTACCAAACTTACTAACAGTTGTGCTTAGTTGTGCATTAGCCACTGTTTCAAAATCATTCTTACCTGTATAATCTACAAAACCACTATTATTAGCACTCATTAATAAAACACTACCTGATATCGCTGTTAGTGGCGCTACTGGCGGAACGAATGGTGATGTATATAATGCAGTTCCCTTAACTAATCGCATATTAGAAAGATATCCCTTCATATAACTGTTTGCACCGTCCCAGTTACCTCCGCCTATTCTTGCACCACCTGAGGTTAAATTAAAATCTATAGTGCCTGAATTAGTTCCTGATGCTTGTAACGATCCATTGATGAACATTCTTATTGATGTGCCTGATCTAGTTAATGCAACGTGGTTCCAATTACGTGCAGCAAAACTGTTAGTTGAAGTGAAATAAGGGTCGCCCACTCCATACCAAAAGAAACCATACTTACTTGCTTGACCTGTGTTGTTATAACGTAGTCCAACACCGCCTGTTCCAGTATTCCAATCAGTAGAAGAAATATGGTTAGGATAATTCACTGAACTGCCATCATCATAATGCCAGTATTCAATAGTAAAATCACCAGTACACGTAAGTGTTTTAGATCCTGCAGTAGCTAAGTAATCATTTCCGCTGCCATCAAAATACATACTACCACCAACATTTGTCAATGAATATTCAGCATTTGCACCTGTAAGTGTTGTTACTCCAAATGGATTAAATTGTGCTGCTTTTGCGTCACCATTTGCAGTTATTGTAAAATTGTTTGTACTGTTATCAATAAATCTATTTGATTGACATGTTAATAGACTTGTATTTGCAATTGCTGTTAGAGGTGATGTTGGTGGGGTAAAGCCTGAAGTGTAGACTGCAGTGCCTTTTACAATACGGAAGTTAGAAATGTGTCCATTAAATGATGCAGGACTGCCACCATATCTACCACCACCTATTAAAACTGTATCAGTTCCATTTAGATTCCCTAAACTTGTTGTTGTACCTCCCGAAACTCCGTTAACATACAATGTTGTAGTACCACTAGCTCTAACTACAGCCACATGGGTCCAAATGCTTGAATAGTTTGCTACAGTTGCAGATAGTATTGCTGAAGTTGTAAATATTCTAATTACTGTTGAACTGAATGCAGTTAAAGTGAATCCATCTGTTGAACCGGAACCCGTTCTACTTTCATATATTGGAGAATCACTGGGTGTTGCAATGTAGATCCAGCATTCCAAAGTAAAATCGCTATTTTCAGGTCTTAATGCTAATGCGCTTGTTAAACTTAAATAATCCCCAGTGCCATCAAAATAACCACTATAACTTGTTGGTGTTACTATTGCTGGTGCAAACGGACTGAATGCTTGAACTCTAGTATTGACACCACTTCTACTTATAGCATTTAAGTTTGGACTATTATCTATCCAGTTTGCAGAATTACAAGTTAATAATGATATACTTCCTGTTATTGATGCTGCTGCACCAGCACCTGTAGAACCAACTGAATAGTTACTTAATGGTGTGGTGCTGGGCGTAAATGCACCGGTATATATAGCTTGGCTTTTTATAACACGCAAGTTACTTATGTAACCATTAAAGTTTGCACCACTACTATCTTCTGACCCAATATAGTATGTGCCTGACGTTGCCATTGACGTAGCCTGTGTTGTAAGGGATAATGAAGTTCCATTAACAAACATTCTATATGTACTTGATGCTCTACTTACTGCAACATGATACCATGTATTTGTTGTCATTCCATGTGTACCCCAAGCTATAGAACTATCACCATCGCCACCTAATGTCAATAATGTTGCACCAACTCTAAATTGCCAACCTGTTGTTCCGCCTGCACTACGTTCATAGATGATAAACCAACTACTCCAATCACCTGCCCAACTAGTTGTTGATGTGCCAGTTGGCATTACATTCATGAATATCCAAGCTTCAATTGTAAAATCTACTGATTCAATATTAAGTGCTGTTGTTGAAGCAAGTGATACTGGATCATTACTGCCATTAAATGAACTACTCCAACCTGTCTGACTGAATGGACTAAACGTGCCTTGATTTGTGTTACCGTATCTAGTTACTGTTAAACTATTAGTAGAAGTATCAATAAATCTATTATTGTTTTCACCCAAACGATTTTGAAGTGTTAGTAGACTTGTACCTGACACCGCTGTTAGTGGTGAGGTAGGTGGGGTGAAAGTTGAGGTGTATATTAAATAACCAGTGACAAATCTAAAATTAGAGATGTATCCCGAAAAAGCCGATGATGCAGCCGTTGACGTTCCAATAGCAGGAGGATTACTTGGGGCGAATGCGGTTTGACTTGATAAATCTTGCGAGGTAAAAGTGTTTGCCAATGTCCCATTAATAAACATCTTAATAGTGCTTGAGCTTGCAGTAGTAGCATCTATCGTCATAGCCACGTGAGTCCATTGATTTGATCGCACCAGTGACCCTGTACTAAAAACTGAAGTTGCAGAACTTGGACTAGTTGTCCATAAGAAAATTAGGTTATTATCACTTGTTCTAGCCCAGTAAAATCTTCCGTTTTCTCCTATAGCATCATAACGTCCAAAAATGGTTCCTTCTGTAGATGTGTATATCCAAGCTTCCATAGTGCTAAGATTTCCAGCAAATCCTCCTCCCATTGCTGTACGCAAGTTGCTAGGGAATGATAAAGAATCGCCAGTGCCATCAAAATACCCACTACCTGTTGTAGTGTCTGTTTCTAAAAACGGACTTAATCCTGAAATAACAGCACCATTATATGAAGTTATAGTCAATGCACTTGTGCTATTGTCTATCAATCTATTATCTTGTAATGTAAGTACTGTTGTATTTGCACCTACAGTGAGCTTTGAGGTAGGCACTGTAATAGTTGAACCAGTATATAAACATATACCTTTAGTTACTCTAAAATTACTTACATATCCTTTAGTACAAGTAGTGCTACCACCTGCGGTTCTTGTACCTATAGTAAATGTACCTGAAGCTAATCCATAAGTTGCTGTAAATATAGATCCTGAATTGGCTTCCCATTGTACAGATCCATTAACATAAAGTCTAGTAGATGTGCCATCTCGGCATAATGCAACATGACACCATTGAAAAGTAGGAGGAAGTGTTCCACCGCTAATGTACGTGCCACCTGCGTACATTAAATTATTTCCTGCAGGATGAATCATATATTGTGTGAACTCGCCACTACTTCCTCCGTCTCCAGGAGTGTTAGTAAAAATGACTGGATACGCACCTCCGGTATTGTCTCTAAATACAAAACATTCTATAGTAAAAGATCCTGTACTAAATTGAACTGCAGTTCCGTTAGGAAATCCTACATAATCATCACTGCCATCTAATTGCACTCCGTATTGTGTATTATAAGGACTAAATGAAAATTGTTTAGTATCGCCATTGACTGTCGCTGCAAACTTATTTGTACTCGCATCTTGTATCCAATAGTTACTACTGGTTTCTCCATTCAGTAACAGTGTTGTTAAATTAAAATAAGGATCACTACCTAATTGTACAACCCAATTGATTGTTCTTGTTGCAGTTCTACTTGTTGTGCTAGCTGTGGCTGTAAGTAGTGTGGTTGTATTAGCAATAACTGTTGGTGTTCCTGTAACATTAGCACCACTTATACTTAAACCAGTTGGTAAGCTATTAGCTGTATATGTAATACCATATCCAGCAGCACTTGTAGCACTTAATGTGACATTTGACATAGCTGTATTTTGATCTAAAGTAACTGTAGAATTATCTGCAGGACTACTCCATGTTACAGTATCAGGATTTAAAGTAATGCTAAACTGTCTATTTGTATCTTGGCTTTCGGCATCAGTTGCACGAATTGTAAATGTATATGTTGTTGGACTTGCAGTTACATTTGCTGTGCCACTTAAGACACCAGTAGAACTGTTTAAGGTACTAGTTGGTGGTAATGTGCCACTAAACAAACTATATGTAATTGGTGCATCACCTGTAGCAACAAAAGTATTATTAATAGATTGTGTTTCGTAAATGTTAGCAACACTCCCAGAAGCAGTTGTCCATGTTGGTGTGCCGCTATATTGTATACCGGGTATCGCTATTGCTGTACTGCCATCCGTATTGACTACATAAATGATATAGCTACCTGCACTAAGTGCAGGGCTTGTGAAAGTGATACTTGTGCTACTCACCACAGAAACGACACCAACTGCATTTCCGTTAATCACAACACTAGCACCTGCGTTGAATCCACTACCAGTTAATGTGATAGTTTGTCCACCTGCTGGGTCTGCTGCAGTGTCATCACCTGGATATGTGATCGTTGTAATTTTAGGTGCGCCTAATGTGGCTGACGTAAAAGTTGTGTTACCTACAATTAGGTTACTTTGAGCATACACATTAGAATACTGATTAGTAGCATTACCTAAATTAGTATTTGCTGGTGGATTTAATATGCTTTGATTTTTAATTTGAAAATAGTCTGCCATTTTATTATACCTGTGTTAATATCCAACCTTGTGTTGCATTATAGTAAACTAAAACAAACGCTGCTCTATTTGTAGTTACTGTTAAATTACTTGCACTACCTTGAATGTTAGATCCGTTACGATTTATAGTTATTGCATTAGTACTTGCGTTTCCAGTGCCGTCAATGATACCTATTTCATCACCAAACGTAGGTGATGATGGCAATGTTAATGTAATGTTTGCACTTGAAGTGTCAACAATATATCTAGTTGATGCAACAACACTAATGTTTCCAGTAACGCTTGAATATGTATAGCTAGATACATTACCAAAACTTAAATTACCACTACCGTCCGTAGTTAATGCTTGTCCGCTGTTGCCACCAACAATATGTAAGTTAGCAACATTACCCAAACTTACGTTTGGTCCGGTAAAATTTATATTACCAGTTTGATTTATCATCAATGTTGAAACTTTTGTTGTCATAATCTATTCCTTAATATGTGATGAATGCTGATGTTGGTGGTGTGAAGTTAGCAGTGTAACGTGAGAATCCATTAGTAATACGTAAATCGTCTATGTAGCCGGTAAAATATTCTCCGTCCAAATTAGAATAAGTTCTTCCAATGTACATTGCTTCTTTGGGGACAGAATAAGTAGAAGTTACTTGACCATCAAGAACCCCATTCAAATAGAGTTTTAAGTTATTTGATCCTGAGCCACTGCGAACTAAAGCAACATGGTACCATTGATTAGCACTGATAGATGTTGAACAAATAATATTATTTGCAGGTCCATTTAACCAAAAACTCATTTTTTCTGGGGATCCGCCCTGCAATCGAACAACAAGTCTGCTCGCACCAACAGTTCCAATACCAACTATTCCTCTTTCTCCAGAAGCGACCGCAGTAGGATACATCCAAAATTCAACTGTAAAATTTCCCGAAAAAACAAAGTTTTCGGTTGCTGCTGCAACCAAATAATCTCCACTACCATCAAAATACATTGATGCATTTCCAAACTTAGTAATTGCTGTCCTAAGTTGCGCATTGCCAAGTGTTTCTAAATTATTTTTACTTGTATAATCTATTAGACCACTGTTAGTACCGTTTAACAATAGTGTTGTGTCTGTTATTGCAGTCAATGGAGTGGCTGGAGGGGCGAAGGGTGAAGAATAAAAGGCGCTACCATTTATTAACCTAAAATCACTAATGTATCCATTAACAGTAAATGCTGCGCTACTGCCACCTATAACTAGTGATTCAGCTTCAGAAACATCCACATTGTATGTCCAACTTCCTGCACTTTGTCCATTGATGTACCATCTTGTTTGATTTGTACTGGTTCCTGATCTTACTAAAGAGACATGAGTCCATGCTTTTAGTGGAACATTAATCGTAGCAGTGCTACCTGCTAGAGTACTATTATTGTTATAAGTTAGCGTACCACTACTTGACATATCCATACTATATCCAACAGGTCCAGTTCCTTTTTGAAAAATACGTGATGGGCTACCATATGCATTCACATAAATCCAAAATTCAATAGTGAAGTTCTTAGTACCGTATACTAATGCAGCAGAATGTGGTAAAGATAAGTAATCACCAGACCCATCAAAACTCATACTGCCACCTACATTTGTAACTGAATATGCAGCATTTTCTAAAGTCAGTGATGTGGTGCCGAACGGATTAAATTGTGTCGCTATCACATCTCCGTTTGCAGTAAGTGTAAAATTGTTTGTACTGTTATCAATAAATCTATTTGATTGACATGTTAATAGACTTGTATTTGCAATTGCTGTTAGAGGTGATGTTGGTGGAGTAAAGTTTGCTGTGTAGACTGCTGTACCATTTACGACACGTAGATTACTCATGTAACCAAATAGTGTATTTGTTGTTACAGGTGATCCTCCTTCCCAATAAGTTCCTATACCTAATGGTGCTGTTGATCCGTAATTGTTTGCATCACTATAGGTTGAACCAGATTGTGTACCGTTAATGAACAATCTAGTAGATCCTGATGCACGACTCAATGCAATGTGATACCATTGACCAGAACTCAATGAACTTCCTGTTATCCTATCACCACTTACTGTGTAGTATCTAATAGTACTGTTGATGTAAATATGTGGATTAGTACTAGATGCAGAAGTTAAATTACTGTAAATAGTCTGTAACCCTGTACTATTCAAATATAACCAAAATTCAATTGTAAAATTTCCAGTGCCAAAACCATAACTTGTGTTTGTCGCTTGTGTGATATAATCTGTGGTCCCATCAAAATAACCACTATAACTTGTTGGTGTTACTATTGCTGGACTGAATGGACTAAAGGCTTGAATACTAGGTGCTGCTGGAACTGTTATAGCTAAATTATTTGCACTAGTGTCGTTGAATCTATTTGTTTGTAACACTAATAGTGCTGCGCCTGAAGGACTTGACATAACAGGCGATGCGGAGTAATCTAATTGACCTGCAGTTAATGCAGAGAGTGTAACTTTAAAATTACTTATATAACCGATAAACCCGTCAGTACCACTTTGACCAGTATCTCCGTTTCCTATTAATATAGCAGATCCATCTGCACCTGCAGCCGTATATGAACTACTACCAACTTCAGTGCCATTTTTAAACAATTTAATATAGTTACTAGGATTTACAACAAGAGCTACATGCTGCCAAACATTTGTTGTAATTGTTCCCGCCGGTGAAGTTACTATCATTCCGCCAGGTGTGGGCCAACCATACCATCCTAATGTGCCATCACTATGAATAGATAATCCTGCATAAATTACACCCTTCACAAAAATATACATTCTGCGTACAGCACTAGTTGATGTTTGAAATACTGTAGGATAAATCCAACACTGTACTGTGTACGTTTGTCCTTGATTTAAAATTGTAGTACTAGGAGTGGATATATAACTAGTTGAAGTACCTGTAAAATATCCACTCCAACCTGTTTGACTGAACGGACTAAATGTACCTTGGGCAGTATTATTAAAACGAGTAACAATCCCATTCATACCAGATGTATCAATAAAACGATTATTATTTTCACCTAATCTATTTTGTAAAGTTAGTAGATTTGTACCTGATATTGCAGTTAATGGACTAGTAGGTGGTGTGAAATTTGTAGTATAAACTGCGGTTCCGTTTACTATTCGTATATTGCTAATGTATCCAGTTGCGTACTGACTTTGACTTACTCTTGCTCCAATTTGCCATGATGTAATTGTTTCTGAAATAAGCGCACTACCTGACGTACCAACTGATGTTCCATTTATATATGCAGTGTAAGTAGAACTGTTTTTTACTACAGCAATATGAAACCATTGATTAATAGGTTTGTTAGAAACCACAATATTATTAATTTGTGAGTCGCCTACATAAAGAGTTGATCCTAACCAAAGTATATACAATCTTTCAGGTATACCTACCAGCAAAGAGTCATTGTTCGCTGCACCAGTAAAATAACACCATGCTTCAACCGTCCAACTATTACTAGTTGCAAAACTAGTAGAAGAAGTTAAATAATCTCCACTGCCGTCAAAATACCCACTACCAGTTGTGATATTTGTTTCTATGAATGGGCCAAAATTGCTTACAGTTACATCGCCGTTTTTAGTAACAGTAAAATTATTAGTGCTATTATCTAACAATCTGTTTGACTGGCATGTTAATAGACTTGTGCCTGATACTGCTGTTAAAGGTGATGTTGACGGTGTAAAATTTGATGTGTAAAGTGCTGTACCTTTAACTATGCGTAAATTAGATATATAACCTAACCATGGATGATTATTATCATTTCTTAACCCTATATAGGCAGTAGCTGAATTTGATCCTATTGAACTACCGTTAGTTCCAGTGTACTGAAGTGTACCATTACCAAAAAATCTTATTGATGATCCGCTCCTAGAAATAGCTATATGTGTCCACACATTAGTTGGTGGGGTATACCCTGAACTTAATCCTGCATAGTATACTCCAGATCCTGAAAAAATACCAACTTGATCCGCACTACCTGAACCCCCCGTTGCATAAATTATTCTTCCCGCAGCACTGTATGTTCCGTCCCAAATTATCCAACACTCTATAGTATGATCACCTGGAAATAAAAATGCTGCATTACCTGCTATGGTTAAATAATCTCCACTACCATCAAAATAATTGCTCCACACTGTTTCATATGGACTAAATGCAGTTGGTCTTGTGTCAGCGTTTACTGTTAGTGCAAACTTATTTGTACTTGCATCTTGTATCCAGTAATTACTGCTTGTTTCTCCATTCAGCAATAGTGTTGTTAAATTAAAATACGGATCATTACTTAATTGTATGACCCAATTTATTGTTCTTGTTGCACTTCTATTAGTTGTGCTAGCAGTCGCAGTTAATAGTGTAGAACTATTTGCAACTACGGTTGGAGTACCTGATATTGTATTACCACTTAAACTTAATCCAGTTGGTAATGTATTTGCACTATACGTTATACCATACCCAGCTGCACTTGTTGCACTTAATACAACGTTAGATGCAACTACATTTACATTTGATATATATGTAGTGTTATCTGCAGGACTACCCCATGTAACAACATCAGTATTAATTGTTAATGTAAATGTTCTTGTTGTATCTTGTAATTCGGCATCTTCTGCTTTAATCGCAAAAGTATATGTTGTACTACCACTTTCTACTGGACTTGTTCCTGTAATAACGCCATTAGCATATAATGTTGCACCACTAGGTAAACTACCACTACTTAAACTGTAGATAATAGCACTATCACTTGTTGCTACAACTGATGTACTAATAGGTGTAGTTTCGTATGTTGTTCCAATACTACCTGCACTAGTTGTCCATGTAGGTACTGCAGAATAAATTAATCCAGGCACTAATATAGCAGCGCCGCCTGTACTATTGTAAACAATTAAACTATAACTTCCACCTGCTAATGCTATACTTGTAAAACTTAATTGTGTTGGACTTACAACTGTCACTGGACTAATTGTTTGTCCATTAACTGTAACCGCAGCACCACTTGCAAAACCAGTACCATTAACTAATATGGTTTGTCCGCCTGCAGGATCTAGTGCAGTGTCATCAGTACCAGCAATACTATATCCAGTAATGTTAGGTTGTGGTGATTTTTGTTGCACAAACTGAGTTTGGCTTGATACTGTACCAAAGTTATCTGGTGCTCTGCGACCGCGTACGCCACTGTTAAACATTTAGTTTATTTCCTCCCAACTACAAATAGCTTGTAATCTACTATTTGCATTTGCGGTTAAACGAATACTATCACCTTCTAACAAATAAAGTGACATAGTTTTATCCAATGGTGAATAAGCTGTATTAATAGCTACTGCCACATTACTTATAATTTGTGTTGCTACACTACTTCTATAAAAATCTACGGTTAGTGTAGCTGAGTTACTAGTATCAATATTAGCTACAACTAACATGTTTACTTTATAAACTTTACCGCTTCCACCGCTATTAGTAACAATTGCAGAAGCACTGGTAGTAACATTAGCCACTGCAGTATTGCCATAAATTGTTGTTACGTTTACTATATTTGGGTTTGCCATATTCTTTCCTTAAAATCCAAAAATCATTGCCATTGCAATTGATTTTCCTGTTGTTATTGGTGGTGCAGCAAAAGATCCGTTACCGTAAAATATGTTACTTGCGTTACCATCTAAATTAGAAGTTGCTATGTTTCCTAAACCTGAGACATTCGCTACAGATATTGACGTAGGTTGCAATACAGCCGTTTCTCTGATATATATTGTCACGCCATTGTCAGGTGCTGTAGTAAAGGTTAATGTAGTGCCGGATATTGAATAGTCTGTAGTTGGTGCTTGTACCACTCCATCCAGCGCAACTAGAACACTTGTTGAACTTGTACCTGATGTGACTGTAAAGTTAACGTTTGATCCATCACCTGTATATATTCTTATTCCGCCACCTGCAAAACTTACCCCAGTAGTAACCATTGAAGTTACTTCAATTAATGAAGAATTTGCTGGTGGACTAGAGAAAGTTAAAACACTACCTGCAATACTATAAGAACTCTTTAATAAAGTTGCGCCATTGTAATTGACAGTTGTGGCATCTACATTAGATGGTGTAGTACTTAATGTAAAATTAGTTTGTACTCCATTACCAGTAAATGTATCCACATAAATTTGTGGTATCGCCTGATCAGTGAAGCTTAAATTACCTGACCCGTCAGTGCTTAATAATTGACCACTTGTTCCACCTAAAATGTGTAAATTATTTACTGTACCTAAGTTAACATTGGCACCACTTAATACAGCATTACCTGTAATAGATAATGTATTATTTGTTTTGTTATAAACTACATTTGCTGCGCCTGCAAAAGAACTATTATCATTAAATTGTAATTGTGTATTACTACCGCCCGGTAATCCGCCGCCACCTGCTTGCCAACTTAAATTACCTGCACCATCTGTAGATATGACATAATTTGCTGAACCACCAGGTATCTTAAAGTTAGCAATGTTTGAAATGTAAACATTAGCACCAGTAAAACTTGCATTACCTGATACTGACAAACCTGTTAATGTCCCAACACTTGTAATATTACTTTGCCCTGCTATAGTAACATTACCTGCATATGCTGCATAATTGGCGTTCGCTACAGTACCTGTAACATTAGCCCCATTTATTCCAGTTAATGCTTGTCCATTACCAATAATATTACCAACACTAACATTACCGGTTGTAGTAATTGTGTTTGAACCATAACTAGCTAAGAAACTTGCTACATTACTATTTCCGTATGGGCTGGCGGCTCCTGCAAATACACCATTACCATATAATACATTACTTGCGTTACCGTCTAAATTAAGAGTAGCAATATTGCCTAAACCAGTAACATTTCCAACTTGAATATTACTTAAGTTGTTACCGCTACCAATGAAGAAATTAGCTGTTACTGCGTTTCCTAAGTTGGCATTTGCTGCAGTTAAGTTACCTGTTACATTTGTGTAACCAGATACATTTACACCTGTTCCAGTCACTGTAACTATATTTGCATTGCCACTTACTGTAACAGTAACGTTTCCATTTGCGGTAGGTATGTAAACATTACTGTTTCCATTAGCTATTTCATCTTGTACTCCAGCATCAATGCCGGTTAAGTAAAATCCGTTACCAATAAAATAATTTGCAGTAGTGATATTACCAGTAGCGCTTATTACGCCGTTCGTCAACAAATTAGAACCAGTTATATTACCATTTGCACTGACTATTCCAGTATTAACATTTCCTGTATTTGCATTACCACTTACACTTAAACTAGATAATGTACCTACACTAGTAATATTAGACTGAGCATTAACCGTAATATTTCCTGCATATGCAGCAAAGTTTGCGTTCGCTACCGTACCTATATTTTCTGGATTAATATCTGTTAAATAATAACCATTACCAATAAAATAATTTGCATTTATTGCATTACCTAAATTAGCATTTGCCGCTGAGATATTGCCACTGAAATTGCCTGTAGTGGCGATTAGTCCATTTAATCTAAGGTTACCAAATGTATTAAATGTGACTACATCGTTTGTAACAGTGACATTGCTACCTAAAGCAAATTCGGTATTACTTGCGTCCCAACCCATAAATGCATCAATAGCTGCGCCTGCATAGTAATGTAGTAATGTGCCCCTGTCTTTACCGTCATCAGTTGTTAGTGGAGCGCCATTAGGTCCACCACCTAGTTCAATTATAGGATCTTCTACCCGAATTGTTTCTACGTTTATATAAACTGTGTTGCCACCAACAACTAAATTACCAGTAATGACAGCATTACCTGATACATTAACATTGTTACCAACATTTGCATTTCCACTTACACTTAAATTCGTAAGTGTACCAACACCTGTTATGTTTGATTGATTTGCGTCAACTACAGTGTTCGCTGTACTTGCATGTGTGGCATTAGCAACCGTACCTGTTACATTTGCACCTGTTAAACTTGATAAGCTTGAACCATTGCCAATAAAATAATTTGCTGTAGCCGCATTGCCTAAATTTGCATTGGCGGCAGATAAATTGCCACTCGCACTTATGATGCCTGTATTAACATTACCAATGTTAGCATTACCACTTACGCTTAGGCTTGATAATGTACCAACTGAGGTTATGTTTGGTTGACTTGCATCAACTACTGTATTTGCTGTACTTGCATGTGTTGCGTTAGCAACAGTACCAGTTACATTACTGCCTTGTATGTTACTTAAATTGTTACCGCTTCCAATAAAGAAATTAGCTGTTGCCGCATTGCCTAAGTTGGCATTTGCTGCACTAAGATTTGCTGTAACATCAACATAGCCTGTTACATTTACCCCAGTGCCAGTGAACACAACTACATTAGCATTACCTGCAACACCAACTGTAATATTACTATTCGCTCCTACAACTACATTACTATTACCATTTATTATGCTGGTGCTATTTGTGCTGACACCGGTTAAGTAAAAACCATTACCTAAAATATAATTACCAGTTACATTACCATTTGCACTAAGTAAACCACCTGTTAATAAGTTTGCACCTGTAATATTTCCTGAACTACTTAAACTTGTAAGTGTACCTACTGCTGTGATATTGCTTTGCGTTCCATCTGTTACTACGTTTGCAGTACAAGCATGAGTTGCATTTGCTACAGTGCCAGTAACATTAGCTCCGGCAATAGCTGATAATCCTGCACCATTACCTGAATAGTTTGTAACTGTTAATGTATTTGTTGTTTTATCAAAAGTAAAATTAGCACTTGCGCCTAATGAGCCAGCGTCATTGAATTGAACTTCTGTATTTGCACCTGCTACGTTAGCATTACCATTACCTGAACCAGTTACTTGCCAGCTTAAATTACCTGCACCATCCGTAGTTAATACATAGTTTGCAACACCGCCCGGTATATGCAAGTTTGCTACGTTTGAGAAATATGCATTAGCTCCGGTAAAATTAATATTACCGGATGTTGATAATGTTCCTGTGTATGTTATATTACTTGCACTTACGTTACCTGCAGTAGTAATATTACCTGCTGTTAATAATCCAGTAGCACTTACATCACCACCTGTAAATAGATTTGCTCCAGTAACATTTCCTGTAGTAGAAATATAACCATTTGATTTTAAATTTGTTGTCCAAAGAGCAGCATTAGCGAATTCCCAACGTAAATCTGGTCCACCTACTAATTGTCCACCCGTAAATGCTATCGCTATTTGTTCAGAGCCTAATGATGAAACATAAACATTTGAACCTAATACTGCACCAGTTGCGCTTACATTACCAATTGTTAGTATGTTAGCACCCGTAACGTTTCCACCAGCACTAACTATATTGCCTATGCTTAGATTATTACCTGTGATATTACCTGTTGCAGAAACTTGACCACCAGTAAGAAGGTTGGCAGCAGAAACATTTCCTGTTGTTGTAATTAAATTCGTTAATGCGTCTAATGTAATGTTTCCGGTGGTTACACCGTTCTTCACTACAAAATTCTTTGTCGTCATAGTTCCATATTCCCCATGAACAGCTAGATTTTATTTTAGTCTAATACATACATGCTTAATAAATTAACTGTTGTGTTTGCTCCCGATGCTGTTGCATATAATTTTGCGTTCCCTGTTACTACATTACTACTGATTGTTACAACTTCTGCATTACTATATACACTGGCAAATATAGTAATGTAACTGTCGCTATTGTCGTGTACTAGCAATACTTCTACACTTTGAAAACCAATATCTCCCTGTGCTTGTACAATGTATTTAGCGGTTCGGTATGTCGCAACCGCAAACTCATCAACAACTGTATTTGTTGTTACTACAACATTACTTCTTAAACTTCTAAAATCTTTGCTTCCTAAACTATTAGCTGTTATAACATTTGCTGTTACGTTTCCAACTAATGAAATATTACCACCTACATTAATGTTGCCTGTTAAGCTTATAAATCCTGTGTTTATATTGCCACTATCTATATTACCTGTGGTACTAATTACTCCACTTGTTAATATGTTGGCACCAGTTATGTTACCACTTGCACTTATAATACCAGTGTTGAGATTAGCACCTGTGATATTTCCACTAGCACTTACTATTCCTGTGTTAACATTATTGCTAGTTAAATTTCCACTAGCACTTATTAATCCAATTGTTAATATGTTGGCACCAGCGACATTGCCACTTGCACTAACAATACCAGTATTAACATTTGCACCAGTTATATTTCCACTTGCACTAACTATACCTGTATTAAGATTTAAACTTGTAATATTACCTGTTGCGGTTATAATACCCGTATCAATATTTGCAATATTAGCATTACCAGTTGCGCTTATAATACCTGTGTTTAGATTACTACTAGTAATATTACCTGTTGCAGTTATAATGCCTGTGTCTATATTTCCAATATTAGCGTTACCGCTTACACTTAGGCTTGTTAGTGTACCTACACTTGTTATGTTTGGCTGACTTGAGTTTACTACATCACCTGCATATGCAGCATAGTTTGCATTAGCGACGGTGCCAGTAATACTTGTTGCTTGAATGTTACTTAAATTGTTACCACTACCAATAAAATAGTTAGCTGTAACTGCGTTACCTAAGTTTGCATTAGCTGATGTAAGATTACCTGTTAAGCTTAGTGTAGTACCACTTGCATCACCAATAACAGGAGTTATAAGTGTTGGCGTGTTTGCAAGTACAACTGTATCGCCTGTGCCAGTTAGGTTAGCTAGACTAATTTGTTGACCTGTGATTACTATTGGACTTACGCCAGTGTAAACTACAGCAGCACTAAACAATGTGTACGTTAAATTAGTTGTACCAATTATTATAACGCCTTCTGTAGTCAATACAAAACTATCACCTGCTCCAACTGCACCTTGCTCAACATAGAAATAATCGCCTTCACCCAAACCATTTACGTCTTGCGGATGATATTGATCTGCATCACTAGCTCTAGTCAATATCCAATTAGTAGAAACATTTCCTACATTGCTTACAACATAAACACCATTTTCAAAAGCATTTGTTTGACTTGCAACTAAAACACGATCATTGACTGACATATTGATTGTGTCTATCTGTAATGCAGCTTGTGTACCTGCGTTAGTAAGCGTTGCTCCTACACCTGGATTAGCGGTGACTGATATAGTTAAACTTGTGCCATTAGTAAATGTGTTAGCTTGAGCACCATGAAAAGTCGTACTTAATGTGAATTGATTTAACGCAGGAGTAGCGGCAACAAAATATGCAGTGCCCGCAGTTAATCCATTTGTAGTTGTAGCAGGAACTATTGTGTCATCTATGAGTAAATTATGATTTACTGATGTAGTAAAAATACTGTTGGATGTTATATCAGTGATAGTAAGTGCTGTACCACCGTTGTTGTACGTTGCAATTAAATTTCCAGTTGTTTTAACACGAACTGGTGCATGAATGTGAAGCCCTGCAGTTGTTTGTTGGTCAACATATTCTTTAGTAGCTAGTTGATGTGGTTGAGTGACGTTACCATTAGCGTATACTGCATTAGCAAATGTAGCAACATTACCTATTAAACTAGTGTTAACTGTAAGATTAGTAAGTATGGCATTATTGCCAGTGAATACATTTGCCGCTACATTACCATTAATGTCACGTAATACAAGTGTATTACCAATTGCTGCAGTATTAGCATTCAAATAACCGCTTGTTACATCTACCCATTGATAGGTTAAGCCATCATATGTGTAGGTATACGTTCTATCATTGTCTGTATCATACCAACCATCACCTGCTTGTGGATTACTGGGCGCACCAGACTGAACCGAATATGTTGGTACAGTTTTACCACCTCTTGTAATGTTTGTTGTTACAGATAGATTACCACTTATTATTGCTACGTTTGTTGAGTTATTAAATGTCAATGCATTGCTAGCACCTGTATTACCTGAACTATTAAAAATAATTTCATAGTTATTACCTGGTGCTGGCACGTTACTTAATATTGTTCCAGTAAAGTTACCAATAAATGTACTTGCTGTTACATTACCAACAAAGCTACCGTTAGCAGTACTGTTCAAGTTACCAACATTAGCGTTACCAGTTGCACTAATACTTGTTAGTGTACCTACACTTGTAATGTTGGGTTGAGCATTTGTAGTTACTGTGCCTGCAATGACTGCACTATTAGCTGTATTTGCTAATTCGCTATTTGCTGCAAAATTTGCATTAGCAACTATACCTGTAACGTTAGGTCCATATATGTTTGCTAATGCATTGCCATTACCTACAAAATAATTAGCAACTACTGTATTACCTAAATCAGCATTGCCGCTAGTTATGTTTCCTGTTACGCTTAGTAGTGTTAGTGTACCTACACTTGTAATGTTAGGTTGAGCATTTGTAGTTACTGTACCTGCTGTTACTGCTACTGTAGCATTGACTGCATTTGTAGAGTCTCCTGCAAAAGTTGCATAGTTAGCATTTGCAACTTCACCTATAATATTAGCACCCAAATAACCAAATAAATTAAATGCATTGCCTGAAAAATAATTTGCAATTACTAATGCCCCTAAATTAGCATTAGCTGCAGTGATATTACCACTTACACTTAAACTTGTTAATGTGCCTACACTTGTGATATTTGGTTGACTAGCTGTTAATACGTTGTCTGCATACAGTGCATAATTTGCATTTGCAACAATACCTGAAACATTTGCTCCTGCAACATCTGATAGATTATAACCATTACCAACAAAATAATTAGCAGTAACGATATCACCTAAATTAGCATTTGTTGCATCTACATTTCCACTTACGGTTAATGTTGTTAATGTTCCAACACTAGTTATATTTGGTTGACTTGCAGTTGTAACTGTTGCTGCAGTATTTGCCACATCTGTGCTGACTGCGTATGTTGCATTTGCTACAGTTCCAGTGACGTTACCACCATTAATATTACTGAGATTACTGCCATCGCCAATAAAGAAATTACCATATACTAAATCACCTAAGTTAGCATTACCTGAATTGACGTTGCCTGTTACACTTAAATCTATTAGTGTACCTACGCTTGTGATATTTGGTTGTGCATTCTCAGTTATATTACCTGCATAGTATGCAAAGTTTGCATTTGTCGAGAATGCCGCGTTAGAAACTTCACCATCGATATTTGCTGCAGTAATGTTAGCTAGTGCTGCACCATTACCAATAAACACATTTGCTCTAAGATTACCTAACTCATGTATTGTAATTGAGTTGTTAACCATCGATACATTACTTGCAACTGTGAACTCTGCATTTGCACTTACCCAACCCATAAATGCATCTACGGGTAGTGTAGTGTAATAGTGCATTAATGAACCGCGGTCAAATGTATCGTTAGCTGTTAATGGATCTCCATTAGGATTACCACCCATTTCAATAATTGGATCTTTAACTGTGAGTCTTGTAACATCAGCATAGATTGTATTACCATATACAATCAAATTGCCCAACATAGTCGTATCACCCTTAACTAAGAGTGAACTATTACTAATCATTCCGTTAGCTTCAACGAAATCAACGTTTGCATTACCAATAACAACAAGATTACCTAAACTACCAACTGCTGTAATATTAGGTTGACTTGATCCAACAACATTGATTGCAGAATTAGCTTCATTTGAGTTGATAGTGTTTAATGAGTATTCTGCATAGTTAGCATTTGCCACTGTACCAATGACAGCGTTGCCTTCAATATATGATATGTAGGCACCATTACCAATAAAATAATTTGCAGCAGTAACATTACCTGAATTTATTTGACCTATATTTGCATTACCAACTACGCTTAAATCAGTCAGTGATCCTACGCTAGTAATATTAGGTTGATTTGCTTCGCTTACATAAAAAGATAGTGTAGAAACAGTAGCTAAATCAGAATAGGTTGCAAAGTTAGCGTTTGGTACAACTCCAACAACATTAGGTCCTGGTATGTTTGATAGTAAGGCAGCGTCACCACTGTATACAGGAGCATATAAAATGTTTAGTGTAGGATTATAATATAGATTAGCATCACCACCCAAAACACCAAAGTTGTTAAACTGTAATGCTCCATATGGTCCTTGTGGTGTTCCACCTCCACCTGAGATAGTTTCAAAACTTAAATTACCTAAACCATCAGTGACAATAGCTTGACCATTACTACCACCTAAGATTGTTATACTACCAATACTTCCTAATGCTGCACTTGTAGTTACGTTTAATACATTAGCCACAACGTTGCCGTTGGCGTCTATAACGTCAATTGGATTGTAGCCTACTGAAAAACCTTCTTCTGAATTAAACTTAACTATTGCCATTTTATATCATTCTATATTGTGTTGTCCAAAGTGTTGAGTTACTAGTGGCAGGTGTTACAGCCAATGACAGTAATCCTAAATTATAAATTACTCGCAATTGACCTACTTGCCCGCCCATATTAACTGAACTGTATACTGTATAGTTTGCTGAAGTTCCGTTATGAATTCCTGATAACGAAACTACTGTATATTTGCCACCAGCTGCTTCTTCGCCTTTTACTAAAAATTCTGCACCACGTATTACATTAGCATCAAGACTTGTAATAATTTGATTCGCAGAAGTTGAGGTAGTTGTTAATGTTGCCCAACTTAATGCTGTGTTTCCTATGTTTATTCTTGTGTTTGCAGTAAAATTATTGGCAATTACGTTTGACGTTATGCCTACGTTACCAGTTACATTACCACCAACTGATGTGACAGTAATGACATTTGCAACACCATTTGCACTTATTGTAACGTTTGCATTAGCATTCACAATAACATTGCTATTACCATTAGTTAGGCTTGACGTAGATATTGTTGTGAAAAATAATTGTCCATTACCATATGTCGCTAATACTTGATTTACTGTGCCATCAACATTTGCATATGTTAGTGTACCAACTTTTAAACTACCTACATTTGCTGTGTTGGCAGTGTCAATATTACCCGTAACACTTAGTGATGTTAATGTACCAACAGATGTAATATTTGTTTGGCTTGCTTGAAGTACAGTTCCATCTAGATTGCCTATGAATGTATTACCTCTTATATTTGCAAATCCATTTGAAGCGACGATTTCGTTTGTAAAACTAGTCACATTTGATACTGCTTGAAATTCTAAATTAGCAGTTTTCCAAATAAACGCTTGATTATATGGTCCTGATCCATTACTATAATAGTTATGTAATATTAATCCTCTGTCTTTGCCATCATATGATCCAATGTTGGCTCCATTAGCATTACCACCTAAAGAAATTAATGGATCCTTAATTGCTAGATTAGTTACATTGATATAATTAGTATTTCCATTGACAGTTAAATTACCTGATACTAGTACATCGCCTTGATTAAATGTATTTCCAGTAACACTTAATGTAGATACAACTGTATTGCCCTGTAAATCAATATTTGATAATACGATATTGCCATTAGACTGAGTTATACTTGCATTTCCAATATATATAGCATTACCTATATATAAATTGCCCCATGTTTGACCAGCGGTACCTAAGTTTGCTTGATTGTTAGAACCTGGTACTAAGTTACCTTCGACAAACCCTGTTACAGATAAATTTGCTGTTGTGGTTAATATGCTTGCTGAAAGATTGCTTGCGTTCACATTACCAGCAACACTTAGTGTGTTGCCAGAAAAATTATTACCAGTTACGTTTCCATTTGCGCTTACAATACCAGCAGTAATTATATTTGAACCAGTAACGTTACTAGAAACACTTAATAATCCTGTGACATTTAAACCCGTATTAGAAACTACTACAACATTACCTGTGCCTGCGCTACTTATAGTTACATTTGCATTATTAAAAACAAAAACGTTACTAGTACCATTTGCGATAAAATGATTGTTTGCATCTGCAAAACCTAATACACCATTGCCATCTGTTACTATAACTTGATTAGGTGAACCATCTACTGTTGGATAAGAAATATTACTTGCTATTAATGTCGCTATATTTGCTGTACTGTTAACTTGTAAATTAGAAACATTTAAGTTAGCGCCTATGTCTAAGTTCGTAGTTATATTTGCATTTGCTGCTATAATATTTCCTACAACAGACAATGATGTTAAATCTCCCAAACTAGTTATGTTTGGTTGATTTGCAGTAATAAGAGTGCCATTAAAGTAATTTGCAGTAATTAAATTGGCATTACCAATATTTTGAACTGAGAAATTACCGTTAAGTGTTAATACATTGCTTACTTCATCAAATTGAAAAGCATCACTTGATCCTGCATTTCCACTATCGTTATATAAAACTGAAGTATTTGTTCCAGGTACTACAATATTACCTGATATGTTACCAATAACATTACCTAAAAAGAAAGGTGCTGTTACGTTACCACCTGATGATATTGTGCTAACTGTTACTATTGTGTTTGTTTGTACTGAGCCATTTAATAATACCGTGCTGTTAGCAGGATAAAATAACAAATCAGGACTTGCACCAAAGTCCCCAAAATTATTAAACTGTATTTCGTAGGGATTACCTGCTGGTAATTGAAAGTCAACTGGATCACCGTTAGCGTATCTATAATTGTCTGTTAATACGACATTGGCAAAAACGTTACCGGTTAAATTTGCATTACCTGTAGTAATGTCACCATTGGAAAGAACAATTACAAAAGGATTTTCACCTACCGAAAAGCCACCTACGGAATTTAGTGCTTTTATAGCCATTTAATTTTAACTTTCTTTGTAAGAAGTTACCATTATTTTATAGCTTGTAGAATATGAAGTTAATGGTGTTACTACCAATTCAACATTGCCTGTATTGTATTGTACTTTAAAATCTCCTACCCCACCATTCATGTTGATAGTTCCGTATTCATAATAACCCACGTTACCACCTAACACACTTGCGACCAATTTACTAGTTTGTCTTGTGTTAGATGTAGCATCAGTTGCTACAACAGTGTAATCAATAGAACAAATTGCATTAGCAAAAACCCTGTGTAACACTTGATCGGGTGCCATACTAGCTGTAATAGCGAACACTGCATTTTGAGTGATTAATTGATTATTGCCTGCACCTATACTGAGTGCGTTTGCACTTAGTGAACCCGAAACTGTTACTTGATCTGTTGCTTTGTTAAAAGTAAAGTTTGCAGTAGCGTTTGCTAAACCGGAATCATTAAAAAGAACAGAAGTATTTGTACCAGGTACAACAATATTTGCTACAACATTACCTATTAAGTTACCATAGAAGGTGTTTGCTGTAATATTTCCACTTGCACTTATATCTTGTGAACTTAAGTTTGCAATATTGCCAATGTTACCTAAAATATTTCCGTTTTGATCAACAACTTGTACAGGAGGTATGCCAACTGAGTAACCACCAACTGAATTAAAAGGATCTAAAGCCATAATTGTCCCAATATAAATTTATCTAGTATTTATCAATTTTGGAGAGATCATTCCTGCGTGAAAAGCCAGCGTAGCCAACAAAAAAGCACACCGAAGTGTGCTTCCTTGTTCTCCCCATCCCGAGTGGAAATTATTGGAATGTTAGGTTGCTTACAGCGATTTCACCAACATAGTCAGCCGCGTTACCGAAGCTGCTTGCAGTGTTAGTTAACTCGATATAACCATAACGAGTCATGAAGCTAACTACTGGCTCAAATGTTGATGGATCTAGAACAACACCACTGCTCATCAATGGAATGTATGGGCAATAGAATGCTGCTGCGTCAGTTTCGCTTGATCCTTTGTAACCAACTAGAACTGGAGTTGTGTCAGGAGCATAGCTATCAACGAATACACGCATTGCGCCATTTAATGTACCAACAAACTTAGTGTTTGTAGGTGCTTCAAATGTACCTTCTGTTGTACGTGCAAATGCTGAAGTTGTAGCTGACTGTAGAACAGTCAATGCTGCTGAGCTAACAACTGCCCAGTTACCTGCACCACGACGAGTACGTTGTGCAATTAGGTTAGCAACACGATTGATTAGAACAGCTAAAGCAGCGTGTTCGTCACCAACGTAAGTAGCAGTACCTGATACTGTAGCTTGGTTGTATGTAAACTCTGTTGATGCAAGAGTACGTAGGCTTAACAAGATTTCTTGGTCAATTTCAGCAGTGATTTCTTGTGCTAGAGCAGCCATAATTTCTGCTTCAACATCGATACCATGCTGACTTTGTGCATCTTGTGCAGCTTCAAATGTCCAACGAGCTTGTAGCTTACGTGACTTAGCTTCAACCGCCTGACGTAAGATTTGAACGCTGATCTGACGACCGCCGTTACCTTCCATCGCAGCAGTATCGTTAGCAGTATAGCTAGTTACTGTTGGGTTAGCAGCACCACCTGGTGTACGTGAGTACGCCTGAGCGATCTTGAATGGGCTTAATGCTTCTTCACCTGCTGTTACACTTGTTTGCGCTGCGCTGTTGTCTGTTAAAGACTGAGCATAACGTACACGTAGTGTATGAATCTGACCAACTGGACCAGTCATTGGCTGAACGCCGACTAGTTCGTTAGCGATAACAGTAGGCATAACACGACGGATAACCGGTAGAATTACACGGTTAAGAGTAGCGATATTACCTGCTGTTGTTGTACCAGCTGAACTTTCAGATAGTAACTGTTTGCGAGTATTTTCTAATAAAACACCCATAGTTGAACGACGATTTCCTTTTAAGCCTTCCATCAGAGCTTCTTTGGCTTCGTCCCAACGGCTTTCTAAGAGTACTTGTGACATAATTATATTTCTCCTAATCTAATGTCTTTTTATTTTAAAGCCCTGCCAAACGCTTAATATCGATTACATTGTCACGATGTGACTCATCATCAACTTTTGGTTTGATTGCAGCTTTATCTCCAGTTACTTCTTTTACTGATTCATTAATCATAGCCTTTTTAGTAACAGGCTTTTCTGATCCAGTATTGAGTACTGCTGGAAGATACTTGTCAAAAGCGTTCTGCAGACGTGGTGTCTGTACGCTTTCCAATAAGTTCTTCATTAAACCTGCTTTCTCCTCATTTAGAGTTGATAGCAATTCACCCATGATCTTATTGCGCTCATTGGATTCTTTAATAACACGAACTTCTTGTTCCTTACTTTCAATTAAGACTTTCGCCTTATTGATTCTTTCGGCGGATTCTGCCAATTGACGATCTTTTTCTTCTAGCATTGATAGTAGACTACGTGTGTCAGCCTTCTCATTAAGATGAGTTGAACTGTACTCACTAGCATATGCTTCAAAAATCTTACGACCAAAATTGTTTTCACGTGCAATTTTGATATCTTCTTTCAATTGACCTAATTCACCCTTGAGGTGACTAGTAACAGCAGAATTTAGACGCTTAGAACTTTCTGTTACAAATTTGTTCTTCAGTAATTCTAATTGTTTGCGTCCTTCAGCAACTAACTTAACCTTTGCTTCAACTACAGCTTGTTTGTCTTGTGCAAATTCTTTGATTTCACGTGCTAAGGCGTGAACAACAAATTGCTCAAGTTTTTCTTGACCTTCTAACTGTAGTTTACGATCATTACGTAATTCTTTGATTTCTTCTGCTAATTTAGTAACCATAAAGTCATTAAATTTTGCAGCATTTTCACGTAACTTAATCTGAGCTTTTACGCGGTCTTCGTTCATTGCTTGTCTTTCGGAATAGAATTCTTGAATCTCTTCCTCTAGATTTGCAGTTACCATTTTATCAAGGGCTTCCACCATTACATTCTTATCATGCTCATATCTTTGTGCGAATTCTTCGTGTAATTCTGCACGTACTTGCTCACGAGCCTCATTCAACTTAGATTCCCATGCCTCATTAATTGCTTGGCTGGTTTCTTCATTGATAATTCCGCTCTCAAGTAATGGTTTAATAGCATCAAACATGCTTGATTCCCCTTATAGCTTGAGGTCCTTGATAAGACGAACCACTTCGTCTTTCAGGTATCTCTGTACTTTTTTGTCGTTTTGTGCGTCTTTTGCAATACCAAGTAACTTATGACCATGCTTCATATTCATCATGCCTTCATAAATTGCTTTTGGGTATGCATTAGGAGCACTAGGCTGTGCGACAATATCCACAGTGACTATTTCAAAGTCACTAACCTTACCAGTAGCATCATCAACGTTTCCGCTTCCTCTGCTACTAACACCTAGTTTTACACCACTCTCTAACATCGTTGAAACAAGTTGTCCCATTGGAGTAGGTAATATTTTTAACTTGCCAAAACCATTAGGACCATCCATCCACATGTTTGTTATCATGTGACTTACACGGTCTAGATTGATTTTTAAATCGTCTGGATGGTCAACTTCACCTAAAACACTGTTACCATTCATAATTTGCTCATTGAGTTGTTCAACTGCTGACTCAATTTGATCGACTGGGTAAACACGCTCATTGGCGTTTTTTACTCCACCTTGAATAAAGACACCTTTCATATAAAGGTTCTTTTTGTCCCCATCTGAGATACTTTCGACCACGATGTTAGCGCGGTCGAAGGTCAGATTTTCTCTAAGATACAAAGCCATTTGCTTTAGAGTTCCTTATTTCTTAATAATCTTTTTTACAGATTTTTTGCTTTCGCCTAATGGGCTCTTAGTGTTAGATCCATTGTCACCATGTTTTGGAGCAGGAGCTTTTTCTAAGTTCATTCCCTTTTGTGATGGACGATTTTTCCACTGTGATGCGTGTTCTACATCTTTAGTATCTGGACTTGCTAATCCACCTTTTGTTCCACCGGTTGAGCTTTCGCCGCTGAAGTTAACTGGCTTAGCACCTGTTTGTGTAACTTTTGGCTTTGTTAGTGTTGGGCTCTTTGACTGCGCACCATTATCGCCACCAATTTTGCTGTCATACAAACCTGGTACTTTTGTTAATTGTACAGATTCTTCTAGGCTTTCTTCTACTGATTCTTCATCATCTTCTTCTGATTCGGTAACGTCTTCTTCGTCATCATCACTATGACGAGCTTCCATCATATCTTCATCGTCCATGTCGCCCATGTCGTCACCCATATCGCCCATGTCGCCCATGTCGTCGCCCATGTCGTCATCGTGACCCATAATTTCTTCAAACTCAGCCATCAACTGATCAAGTTTATCTTCGAGGTCAACGACACGATCTTCTAAATCTTCTGATTCATCTTCATCGCCAAAACCTTCTTCGTCATCTATTTCGATGTCGGCAAATTCATCCTCTTCTTCGCTCATACCTTCTTCATCAGACATTACATCTGATTCAATTTCATCTAGTAGACCGCCGGACATATCTTCTGCCATTGCTTCTTCGTCCATTATTGACTCATATATTTCTCTTGATTTTTCAACCACTATATCGTGAAATAATGCACGTGCTTGTTCTTCATTCTCATTGATAATTAACTCAATAAGTTGTTCAAATTTTCTGTTATCCATTGTAAATTTCTCCTTTAGAAATGGCTTTGTAATAGTTATTTATTGGGTATATAAAAAAACAGCACAAAATGTGCTATTTTTTTACGTTTTTTTGTAGAATATAGAGTTTTAGGCTGGGGGAGGTGCTGCTGGTTTATACTGCTTTCTAACTTTTTCTAAATTTTTTGCCTTTTCAAAATTTCTAACATCAAGCATTTTACGTAATTTTCTAATTTGACGTAATGTTAGTTTTGTTTTACGGCTTTCTTTCCATTTAGGTTTACTGTTATCAGATTCAGTATCTTGATAACCGGGTACCGCTGGATTGAACATTTCAAAAAGTTTCATAATATAATATTTATCTTACATTGCTGGGGCCGGAGCCGCTGCAGCTGGGACTCCGCCACCGGGCATTGCTTGAGGACCTGCGACACCAGGTGCTACCTCAGGTGGGGGCATACCTTCTTCTCCCTCCATACCTTCTGCTGTTTCTAAATCAGTATCAATGTCACCTGCACTTATTCCAATACTACGTAGATCACTGCCTTTTGCATCGTCTGTAACTTCGGATTCACGTTCCTCTTCCCACATGCGTTCATTTTCTGTAATCTCTTCCTCAGTTAATCCTAAGAATCTCTGTAATGCAAAACGTTTACTTATATAGGGAAAGGCTTCCATCGTTGAGAAAGTAGCAACACGATCTTTGTCTAACTCACTTTGACGATATGCTGCAAAGTTTTGTGGAGCATTAAACTTAATGTTGAATAATCCACTATCAATATTAAATCCTCTCCAACGCAAAAATAGCTTGAACTCATCGTCTAGTTTTTGAGCGATATAGTTTTGTAATCTCTCACAATATTGATTGAAGCGGAACTCTTGTATCATTGCTGTTCCAACACGACCATCATTTAATGGTACTTGACCATCATCAGGCCCTGTTGGTAAATAGCTGCTAGGAACACGTAATCCACGTGCTAATCTATTATTAAAATACTTTAAATCGTCAATTTCACCTAAGTTTTGTCCGCCCTGTAGCATCTCTACGGTGCTACCTCTACCGTCAGCAGTAGTTGGAAAGAAATAATCTTCATTAATACTTAATGGATTATACGTAGCATCTAAAACACTTGAACCGCCCTGAGAAGTAGGTATTCTACGTTGATGAATCTCATTCTTAACACGATCAACGAATGCCATAGCCATGTGACTTGGCATGTTACCAACGTCAATTTTGAATACTCTGCGCTCAGGCGCACGACTAACACGATAGATTAATATAGCATCTTCTAACAGTTCTTTTTGCTTATAAACTTTAAAAATACTCTCTAAAATGCTTTGCCCAAACGGCCAATATCTATCCAATCCCTCTGTCAAACTTAGATGAACCACATGTTTAGCATCTATTGCTGCTTCATTTTGTCCTAAACTAAATCTGCTTCCTGTAGTACCGTAAGGCTCATTTGGTACTGTATAACTATATGGTGCACTATATCCTGCGGTTGGTGGTTGGGCCTGAAAGTCTGTGGTAGTTTTTGCTGCTATTGTCAAGTTCTGTAAGTTAACATTGATATCCTTAACTACATATTGTTCAGGTAACTTACCTTCACTTTCGTTGACAATAACTTTACCTACTTTTGTTGCATCTACCCAATAAAGTTTAAAGTTTTCTGGATCACGTATAAAGAATTGATCTCCGTACTTGATTGTATTTCTAAAGATTTTAAATATTCTATTGTCAAAATCATTGAGTTTACACCATTGCTGTAGCTGCTTTTTTAATAATTCTACTTCGTGAGGAGTTGGATCTTCTTTAAATTCTAGACTAAAAGGTGTATTATTATGTTCATTCCTCTGTGTGCTAAACTCTGCAATGATGTCCAAACAAGCATTAATTTCAGCGTCTACATCCATCATTTCATATTGGTTATAACGCTCAACACGATTTGGATGTCCAGTATAGACTTCTGGAAGCCTACTCATGTAATTTTTATAACCAAACTCTGCGTTATTCCAACCGCCAGTTTGCTCATTATTATAGCCAGGTCCGTTCCAAGCGCCACTATTACTGTTGTTGCCTGAAATAGGACTGAGTTGACCTGTAGTGTTTACAGTAGAAAAACGTTTTTTATATGCCATGATTAGTATTTAGTATTAATTGCTCATGTACAGTTTAATATCACTGTAAATGCTATTACTTTCTGATATTTTGCGGGTAAGAGTATCTATTTTATCAAGTAAAACACTAGCAAGTTCGTCTGATTTAGGTTTTACAGGAGCTGAAGGAGTACGAATATTTGGTTTTGTAATAGTGCTTCTAATGTTTGAAAAATCGTTCATGTTTCCAGACTGCTTTAATTCTATAGGAATAGAACCATTAAAGGGTATTTTTGCCTCTGTTCCGTGCATATCAATCCAGTCTCCGCCCTGAAAAATGCCACCCATTCTTGCTTTTGGCATTATGTGTACAGGATCGTCTGCTATAGGATAGTGTCTGCGTAAGTTATACTCATCAAGTAATCCATTTTTTTCTAACCAATCTAACTGATCTTGATTAATGTCAACTGCTGTACCTCTTCCATGACCACCAGGTGATTTCGATGGCATGTACAACCAACCATACTTACTAGTTTTAACTTTAGGATTTGGATTCGTTTCCCATGGGTAACGTCCTTCTGCAGCTCGCCATTCATTATACATGTCTAATTGTTCTTCATCTGAACGATATGAGCTAGTAACATGCAATTTGTTACCAGTTAATTCAAAGTATTTTTGAGCCATTGATAATACTTTTTGTTGAAAATCAGGTTTAACTTGTGTCCAACGTTCGTAATCAGAACCTTTACCGTCAATGTAAGTTTTATATGCAGTTGTTTTTCTTGTTTCAGCACGGTCACTTTCTGCTTTTTGACCCTCAGCAACTTTCTTACGTTTGATTAAATCTTCACGTTTTGTTTGTAATTCATCAGATGTTTGTCCAAATTTTTCCTTTTCTTCTTTTTTACTAGTCTGTATAGTTTCTTGATATTTTCTTATATCTGATTCTGTCGTTGTTAATTCTTCGGTTAATCTAGCTTTATCTGCGGGTGACTGTGAAATTTTAGCTTGAAGTTGTTTTTGTTTTTGTATAGCAGCCTGTAATTTTCTGTCATTTTCTTTTTGAAAATTAGCAAATGATTCTTGTTTTTTAATTTGAAGGTCTGTTTCGTTAATAGATTTGTTTAGATTTTGAATATAATCTTTTATCTGTGATGTGTCACCTAAAGCTACTAATGCCTCATCAATTTTGCTACTATCTAAACCCAACATCCAAGCACCTAATCTGATAGTACCGATTGCTGTCTGTTTTACAAAATCTGCTAATTTTCTTAATGTTCCATTTACCGGTTCTTGTATTAGTGCAACAAGTTTGTCTTTTGCTATACCTGAGCTTTGAGCCAACTCAAAACTTGCAATTTGTACATCTTTTAATGCATCGTTGACCTTTTCTCCATTTTTTTGTCCTTTCTTATAAGCTTCTATTTCTGCATTAATATCTTGTAAACTTCTAATACTTTCTAATTTGTCGGCACCTTCTAACACTTGAATGCTAGTAAGAGTTTTAGTTTGAAAATCTGTACTTTGTATCAATGATTTTCTATTTTGTTTTTCAAATTCTTTAGCAGATTTTCCAATTAATTGATTAAACTCCAAAGTTGTAATTCTTCCTGCATCTAAATCTGCCTTATATTGAAATATTTTCCCCTTAGTTTGTGCTAATAATGCCTCTCCTTCTTTAGTAGTTGCAGTCCCAGTTGCAAGAAAATCTCTCACCGCTTTTGCCATTTCAGGCCCAAAGAATGTTTTTGAAATAGCTTCAGCCTCTGAATATCTGTCTGCTATAATTTTACCTTGCGCTGTTTTTCTTAGTTGAAGTAATCTTGTTCCAAATGCTGCATCTCTTGCCTGCTCCGCAATTCTAGCCGATATTTCTGTAACACTATCACCAGTTAATCTTGATAAACCAACAAGTGAAGTTACATAAGCTCGGCTTTCATCTCTCATTTTTTCATCATTTTTTGCATACCTTGATCCTAAGTTTTGTGACATTGATACATAGTCAGCCTGTAAAGTTACTAAATCATTTTGGCTAACTCCTAACCTCATGAATTCACTAACTACACCATCACCTGTTCTTACAATTTTACTGAATTCTTTTGCTCCTAAATTAGACGTTTCTCCTAATCCAGTTAATTTAGTTCCTAATTTTTCGTATGATTTAAGTAAACCCGCATTATTTTTTGACCAAAATCCTGCTTCATTAATTATTTTTGTTAACCCTTCTACACTTGTTCCTACTCCTATTCCAAATTTTGAAACAGTATCAAATGCTTGAACTTGTGCATCATTGCTTTCAAGAACCGCCGTAACTAGTCCTTTAGCTGATGCAATTAAAGTTTCTACTGCGAATCTTGTGCCAGGTAACTTTTCAAGTGAAAATATTGCTGTTCGTTTTAAAAATTTTGTTGAATCCTCAACAGATTTTGTCCATTTTGTAAATGATGCATCACTTGATAACAATGCTGTAGTTGTTGATCCTATTGTATCTTTTAAACTAGAAAGTGCGCTGTCCAGTCCACGTGCAGAATTGCCTACAGAACTTACTGCATTATTGTATCTCTTAAGCGCAGAGGTAATTTCTTGTACTGAATCTGATGCGTTATCTGCCATAAATTATCTCTTTAGGTATACTAACATATCATTTTGTAATTGATTATTTTTTGAAATGTTATCTAACAGTGTGTCCATTTTACTTGCTACTAAGTTGATAATTCCACTTTTATCATCATTAGCAGTTTGATTAAAACTCACAGTGTTTGTTTGATTTATATTATTGACCATTGATGCTGCATATCCACTAAGTAAACTAGCTATATCATCAGACTGAGATAATGGATTTTTTCGTTTACTTAATAACTCGCTAGGTAGATTTTTAAAACTAACTGGTATGCTTTTGCCATCCGGTAACGGTACAACTGCTTGAAGTTCATCATTTAACAATCCATTATATCCCTCAGTAGGCCCTGATGATATACCAAAATTTAAATTATTGGTGGTTGAAAAATCTCCACCACCTGTTCCATTAGCACTGCCACTTGTTGAAACTGGTGGAGAAAGATTAGGTCTATCGCTACCTGTTAATGCCTTTAACCGTTTTTTAAGTGCATCTATTTCTTTTTCTTGTAATTTTATTTGTTGATCAACATATGCCTTTTTTACTACATCTGCTGGTTTACTTAAATCAATACCCAGTGCTTCTAATTTTGTAGTCTGCTCTTTATCTTTTTGCAAATCAACAAGCCTGCCCTGCTTCTCTAATAAAATTTTATTAAGTTCACCTGCGTCTTTAAACATATACGGAAAGTCTGCATCTACAACACCTAAATGAGAAAGTGTTGACATCAAACCTTGGGTTAGTTGATCTAAACCTTTTAACATATACGTAAAAGCTGGATTTACATAATCCGCAATTAATTTTACTAGTGTTTGAAATGCAGTTTGTACTTCAAGTTGTGTTTCAATAAGCTTAATTTGTGTTTCTTTAATTCCACCTTCTTTTGGAACCATTTGTGATTCAGTTTGTCGCTTTATATTTTTTTCACGTTCAGAGTTAAATTCTTTAGAATTTGAGGCGTTTCGTTCAGCACTTACTTTGGCCTTGTCAGCCATTTCTTTGTTCATTATAACCATTTCACTACTAGTTTCATTAAATCTATTATTTGCTTCCCTATACCTTTTGTTAAATTCGTTTATATCAATTGTACCTTCTTTATACTGTTTCATCCACTTATATATTGAATCACCTGCTACCAAACGCATAGCTTGAGCTTCATCACTTTGTGCTGCAGGACCACGTGCAAATAGATCCATAAAACCTTTTTTGGTATCTTCACCAAATGCTTCATCAACTTGAGTTAATCCAGCTAATATTCTAGTTCTAACTTCTTCCTCATCCTTGCCTGATTTTTTAGCCTCTTCCCTTATAGACATATTAAAGGCATAATCTTTTAGAGCTTCCTGTTGTTTTGCTTTAATTGCTTCAGGAGTTTGACCCGTTAATGCAGCTAACTCCATAAGTTGTTTGCTATAGTTAAGACTGCGTTCTCTTAATTGAGTTAAATCTTTAGTTCGTATGCCTCCAAGTTTAATTTGCTGTTTAATATAATCAGCTTGATTTTGTGTTATTTCTTTTTGAGAGTAACCTAACCGTATATAAGCTGCTCTTTGTTCTTTGCTTATTGTGGCAATATCAAAAAAAGTTTTGATTCCCTGCCCTGCAGTAGATCCTAATCCAGTTAAATCAGTACCTAACCCAGTAGTAATTGACACTAGATCAGTTAATTGATCTCCTAAATACCCTGTGTTTTTAGTAATATCAAATAAGCTATCCGCTGTTCCCTCACCAGCGTAGCCAAATTTAGCTAATGTATCATATGCACTTAAGTACTGATCATTTTGTTTAAAAACAGATCCAACTAAATCACCAACTACTTCTGTTACGGCACCTAATGCCTTTCCAAGAGTACCAAAATTTGCAAAAATGCCACCAAGTCCTCCAGTGACTTGAGTAACTGTTTGATTATATTTGTTAAAAGTAACTTCACTGGATGAGATTGCCCTATTGAAGGATACTACCCCACCCTGTATTTGTTTCATTGCAAAACTAGTATTAGAAATACTTTCTGCAGTCATCCCCAGTGATTTACCAACCCTTTCAAAAATGCCGGCACTGGCGTTACTCTGCGCGGATAATTTATCCGCAGCGTCCGATAATCTTGCAAGTTCTGCTCTTAGTTGTGCGTCATCCAAAGAATAATTCCTCCACAAAGAATGGTTCTAAATATCATGTTAGTATTTAGTTTACTAAAAATCACACTTTTGGAGAAAGTATGTCAATAGAAAACAACCCGTTAAAGCAGTATTTCCGTAGACCAAGCATTTATTTGAAACTCCCAAGCAAGGGAGTAGATTATACCCCAGATATCATTTCGATCCCTGACAACGGAGAAATACCAATTTATCCAATGACTGCTATTGATGAAATTACTAGCAAAACCCCTGATAGTTTGTATAATGGAACTGCTGTAGCTGATATTATCAGAAGTTGTGTCCCTGCAATACGTGACCCATGGAAAATCAGTAGTACTGACTTAGATGCAATTCTTGTTGCTATTCGTATCGCTACTAACGGAAATGACATGGATATTGAAACACATTGTCCGAAGTGTGATGAAGATTTCAAATATGGGATTAACCTATCTTTTATCCTTAATAACTTTGTAGCAGGAGATTACAGCAATCCAATAACTATGGGTGACTTGCAAGTTAAATTCAGACCATTGAATTATAAAGAATTAACGGAAAATGCGGTAAGACAGTTTGAAATACAAAAAGCATTAACCATGATTACAAATATGGAGGATACTCCTGAACGTGATAAAAAATCAAGTGATTTGTATAAAACCATAGCATTAAGCACTTTAGATATTATTGCAAGTACCATAGCATCCATATCAAGCACTGAATTTACAGTAACCGAAAAGGCATATATTTTGGATTTCTTACAAAATACAGATAAAAGAATAGTAGATAAAATCAAAGAGAAAAGCCTAAGCCTTAGAGAAACTACACAGATGAAACCATTACAAGTTAAATGTTCTGGATGTAATCATGAGTATGACCAAATGTTTACACTAAACGTTAGCGATTTTTTCGTCTAAGGCTTCTATACCTCGACTCCGAAGGTATTGGGAAGCTGATAGACGGAATGGAAAAGGAGTGTAAAGCTATTAAGAAAAATGCACAAAGAATAGCCTGGTATATGCGCGGGTCAGTTAGTTATACAGATGTATTGAATATGAGTCCTACAGAAATAGCTTCATTAAATGAAATCATTGAAGAAAATCTAGAAACAACAAAGAAAACAAACATTCCATTCTTTTAAGATGAACTTCGTTCATCTAATTCCTTCGTTATTCACTCACTTCGTTCGTTCATACACTCGGAATTATTTTGTTTTAGAAAGTATATTGCCGATTAGAAGCCATGGTAGTGCTATTCAGCACTACCAATGGTAAAGGTACTTGCCATGACCGTCACCCATGTTGTCTATTCCCCACATAACTAGCCCTTTCGCTGCTATGTGCCACCGGTTGCTCTGTAAGGTTTATTGGGACTGTAGTGAGATTATTCATCTCAGCAACGCATGTTACATAGTCGCAAGACAAAGTTAACTATGTACTCATTCAGGGTTCGCTCCACACGATTGCCCTGTCGGTGTTCCTTAGGATCACTCCTAAGCATACTCCAGATCCGTCGGCACAGCACTACCTGTACTTTCTCAAGGAGGACCGACAACTCGGTCGTCTAATTGTTTATATTTGTATTGTTAAGATTGATTCTTGTGACGTGGTGTCTATTGATTTGCCTGAGTAAGATTTAATGATGTCTTTGTTTTGTGCCATAAATGTATCAAATTCCATAATGTACCAATCACCAAACTTTTTACTTCCATAAAAGAAAAAGTTATCAGTAATCCAAGTTAGTTGACATTGAACTGCTACATAGCGACCTATGCGATTAAACTTCATAAACAATATGTTTAAATCACCTGGATCAGCCACAGCTAGTAACTGTTCTAACCAACTATCAAGTACTTTATGTTCTCCACTAAGTAACAAATGAAATGAAAAATCGCTGTAGAATTTACATTCCGCATTGAATTTTGGAAAACTCTCGCCGGGTACTATATCACCCTTAAAGCTACGAATTTGTCCTTCATGTAGAATTTGTGTGCGATTTTGATTTTTGCCTCCAATATAAGCTCCGGATCCAGGCGCACGAATAAAACTCTCGCCGTATAAATCGCTGAGATATTTAGCTATCTCTCGCTCAAATCCAGATCCTTTTGCTTTTTGTGGTGAAGGCATGTTTTTACTTATCATCGTCCTTAGTCTTGTATATTTTTTAATGCTTCTATTGTGTCGTTAAAATTCTTGTGAAGTATACCAATGCCACCAACGGCTCTCCATTCTTCTATATTACTTGTTCTGTCATCTATAAGTATGTCGCCAATCTGACAATGTTCGTGTTTATCTTTACTGTAAGGACCAAACATAACAGGTATGTTTGGGAAATGTTTCTGTGCCCATAACACCTTATCATAGAATGACCATTGTAAATCATTGTTCTTTGGTACTGCGGTTAAAAAGTAAAAATTATATTTGTTCCACGCAAACTCCCGACAAAAATCTACAAGCTCATCTGCATAGGGTGTCTTGTCTAAGTCTCTATATAATCTTTCGTTTAGTGCTAATTTGTCCCATTTATCATCAGGATAAATTCCACCGCTCGGCAAAGCACCTATTGCATGAAATGCGTATTTGTCAAAATCGGCTACTACACCGTCCATATCTAAATATAATGTTGATTTCATTCTACATCCACTGAGGTATTATAACTTGTAAATCCATTTTCTTTAATAACTTTTAGTACACTAGGCACACGTCCTGCTAGTTCTTCACGATGACTTACTAACCAAATTGATTTTTGTCGTCTACGTGACATGTCTTTTAGAATTGCAATACTATTCTCAACTCCCATTGTATCAAGACCACTATCAATTAATTCGTCAATAAACAATGTGTTGATAGGAATATATAAGTTCTCCCATACATCTCTAAATGCAAAACTTAATCCTAGTATCAATCTATTACGTTCACCACGTGACAAGTTATCAAAATCTAACTCACGACCAAGTTCTGTGATCTCTACACTTAAATCATTTAAGAATACAACTTGATGCGGTAATCCTAACTTGTCTAAGTAATTTGTAAGCCTACCATTTAAATAACTTAAATTTTGATCAATTATTTTTTTACGAACAAAACTGTCCTTACTTGTCAATAAGTCTAACAAGAATTTTTGATGTTCCATAATTCTTGTAAGCACATTTATATTATCAAAATCAATTGTTTGTAGTGCTTGATTTTCCATCTCTGCTATTTGTTCAGAATATGGATCAGTCTCTTCCGCTTTCTTTCTTATAATTTCTTCAAGATTCGTCATCTTGTTTGCATGTTCAAATGCTTGTTGTTCTGTGTCGTAAAAACATTTAGGCATTTGTCCTAAATCACCGATGTCTTGTATTTGTCCTAATAGTGTTTCTATTTCTCCACTAGTAGTCAAAACTTGCAATGCTGATTCCTGCAATGCTTTTTCTTTTCCCGCTAAAACTTCTTCGTGTTTTTCATCATGCATGGTTTGTCCACATGCATAACATTCGTGTTTCTTTAGTTTTTCAACTTCTAATTTTAGTTTTTCTAATTGCTTTGATTCTTTTTCTAATGCTAGTTCTGCACTTGAAAGCCATTTCTGTAAATCAGCCTTTTCTTTTACTTTTGTGTTATACACAGCTAGGTCTTTATGCGCTTGCAACTCACTAGCAATGTCTACATCATGCAATTCTAACCATTGAGTCATCAATGCATTTGTATCAGTTTCATTTTTTTGTTTCCAAAGTGTTTGTCTGCGTTTTAATGAATCAATTTGCTCTTTTACTCTTTTGTTGGCTTCTTCAACCGCTTTAATTTTAAATTCTTCTTGTTGTATATTGTCTTTAGAATCTTTTATTAATTGTTTGATTGACTCAGCTTTTTCACTTAGTAACGTAATACCTAATAATTGCTCAATGATATTACGTTGATCATTTGCCTTCATTGCTAAAAAAGGTTCACTATAAGTATTCAATGCAACAATGTGCTTGAACATGTCTAAACTCATGTGTATTACTTTCTCAATGGCTATTTGTGTTTCTTTATTTTCACCTTGAGCATCGTCTTTACTTGTCTGTTCATTATTGGTATAGAAGCGTAGGACATTGGGCTTACGACCACGTTCGATTTTATAGTCAATGCCGTTTACACTAAATTCTAATGTAACCATCATACCCTTACCATTGGTACGATTAACTAGATTATCTTTGCGAATGTTATTGATTGGACTACCAAATAATGCATAACATAGTCCCTGTATTAAAGTAGTTTTACCTGTACCATTACGAGCACCATCGCCACCTAAGTCTAAATTTTCACCTAAAATAAGTGTGAGATCAGTACGATCAAAATTTACTGCTTGAGTAACAGCGCCTATACTTAAAAAATTACGTAGGGTTATATTTTTTAATTGTATCATATGTTTCTATAAATGTCCAACAATAACTTTTTATCATAAAAGTCACTTTCAATTACACTAATTTGGTCTAATACAATTTGATCAACTGATTCAAACTTCAATTCACCAACCATTGCATCATTGTTTAATTGATCAACTTTCATTGGTATTAGTGCCATTTCACGTAATCCATGTTGTGGAATTAATGTTTCACGAATAAAGTTAGCCTCTTCATAACTTATGTCTATATCTAAATGAACTCTTATGTGAGAATCTGTTAACAATAATCCTTCAGGGTTTTCTAATATTTCACTTAATTTATAAACACGATATTTAGGTTGATTTGGCCAACTGTGAAACTCAGGCTCACTTCCGTACTCAAGTATCATCATACCACGTGCATCGTCACCTGCATCAGCATAGTTATGTGGGAAAGCATTGCCTATATACCATACGTTGTTACGTGCTTGACGTTTATGAAAATGCCCTGTGAAAACTTTTTCAAAGCCGTTCATGTGTACATCATTAAGTTCACCGTGATCTGGCATTTCAACCATAGCATTCATATAGAATCTAGGTAATTCAAAATGTCCGAATAGATATTTGCCACCTAATTTTTGTAATCGCTTCCAATCTTCTTGTACAAGCCAAGGTGCAATTACAACATCCTTTGTTATAAACCAATCATTTACTATTTCAACATTCGGTAAATGTTTAGCCCACTCAACACTATGAATATCCCTACGATCCCTGTAATAAAGATCGTGGTTACCAGGAATAAAATAGACCCTATCAAAGTTGTCATTTAATTTCTCCAATGCTCTAAGACCATATTGCATGGTATGGATGTTAATGCTTGCACGATGATGGTTATAATCTCCCAAAAAGAAACAAGTCTCACACCCTTCTTTCTTTGCTTGAGAGATAAACCAATCTACAAACTTTTCACAGTCTTGGTTGTGCTGTAAACTATTTGATTTTAATCCAAAGTGTATATCTGTAAAGACTGCTGCCTTTTTAAATAAATTTGTCATTTAATCATTATAGCAATTAATAAAACGATAAACAATTTAATCGGTTATTCTTCATAAGTGGAAAACCCTTCGCTATGTGTGCGACTCCAACTTGGGTTCAATCCATTAATTTCTAATATATCATCACGTATATTTTGATTTCGTTTTTCTGAATTTAACACACGGCAGAAACTATTTGTGATAGCCGCTGTATAATAGGCAAACGGATTTTGGCTTTTTGCCTCGTTGAAACGCAATCCAACATAAGTTAATTGAAGAATGGCACTGTTACGCATCTCATCATTGTATGTATATCCACGCCAATTAAATTTCATTGCGTATTTTTCACAGAGCATGATGTACATACGTGCTAATTTGTTTGTGATATTTCCGTGATCTTTGTTGAAAGATCCTGTTTTTAAATCTCCCTCCCAATGACTTTTTCCTATGCAATGAAAAGTTTTGTTCTCATCCATACGAAAATGTTGAAATGGTGGAAAGTTCACACGTACATGTACCATATCGTCTACTTCATCCTTTAAAGCTGGATCATCTAATTCACTAAGTATGTCCTCAGATGTATCCTCAAACTCAAAAATATCTTTTGCTGATTTTTTCTTTTCAACTTTTCTAGGTTGTTTTGGGGCAACTGGAACATGGTCCCATGTCATAACTCTAAACACTAAGTCAGAATTAGGAATTTTTTTTGGATTAACAGTTTCACCAGTTTCTACACTGAGCCTAGCTGCTCTGTTTTCTTTGGCTTCTTTTATAATCTTTGGTTTTGATGCGTATTTTAGACTTTCTTCAATACCAGCATGCGGCATATCTACGATAAAATCATACCTATGATCGGTATTTTTATCCAAATATGAGCAATATGTGTTTTTACTAGCGTGTATTTCTTTGAGAATATCTTTGTTGTTTAAGTAATTTACTGGCTTTTTTGGTGTTATTGTCATAAGTTAGTTGGGTTAAGTTGCTACTATTGTAACAGTTAAGATGGGGAAAATGCAAGTTTTTTCTAATGAAAAGGTAAAAAACGTGATATTATTTAGCGATAAATATTAAAATAAGAGGAAAAATATATGGCATTTGTCAATGGATTTGACGCTGATAAAGCTCAGGCCTATAATGAGTTACGTCAGTCTAGTCCTAATTTAAGTCAGGCACAACTGTTCAGCCAAGCTGGTATTTCGGCTGCAGAGCAAGGGTATTATCAACCGTCTCCAATTGGGTTTTTGATTCAAAACCCTACGCCTACAAACGTCAATACTACGTTGTTTGCCCCATCCGGAACGAGCATCACAGCAGCGAATTTTCCTGTCCCCTCTCCGCAGCAAACTGTTACTTCAGAATTTAATAACCCGCTTAATTTGGGAGAATCTAATTTAAGTGATTTACCAAAAGGAGTAAGCACAAGTGCTAATATTAATCCAGATACAGAGCCAGTCAATGAATTTGCTAGACCTTTAAATCTTAATCCGGCCCAGTTAGACGAACCAGCGTCTGGAGTAAATCTTGGTGGACTTATAACCACACAAGAACAGGGAGTACAAAGAGATCAAGCGCAATTTTTAGCCACACAAGATTGGAGATTCAGAATAAGTCTTGCCCCAGGTTCAACATATTTGTATAATGATCCTGACGCAAGAAATGGTGCGCATATCTTAAACCCATTGAACACTACACAGGGTGTCATATTTCCTTATACGCCACAAGTGTCAGTATCTTACAATGCAAGCTACGAACCAACAGATTTAGCACATACAAACTATAGAATTTACCAATACAAAAATAGTAATGTTGGAGACATTAACATAACAGGTGATTTTACTGCACAAGATACGCATGAAGCAAATTATTTACTAGCAGTGATACATTTTTTTAAGTCTGTAACAAAGATGTTTTATGGAAGAGATGAAGATCCCGTAAGAGGAACTCCACCTCCATTGTGTTATCTTTCAGGATTTGGTAGATACCAATTTAATTATCATCCTGTTGCCATCACTTCATTTTCATACTCATTACCTAATGATGTTGATTATATAAAAGCTGGAGTTATAAGTAACACAGGAGGACAAAACATTGAAGGTCAAACAAATACACCAAAAAATATTTCGGGAGGTTCTTCAATAGGCACGTTGCTATCATCATTTTTCAGACTTAAAAATGCAGGATTATCTCCTGGAGCTAAATCAACTAGACCTGAATTTCAAAGAGGCGATATATCCGATCCAACTTATGTTCCAACAAAAATTCAAATTCAACTTGGCTGTATACCAATAATATCTAGAGCAGCAATGGCTAACGACTTTAGCGTAAAAGAATATGCTACAGGTAGACTATCTGTTGGAACCTACAGATCGAACAGAGGAGGAATTTGGTAATGTTATATCCATCAACAAGTCCTTATTACTTGACAAGCCTAGTTAATAATCAATTTTTAGATATAATGGTTGATAGACCATTACCTAAAAAAGCAGGTGACATTTATTGGGAAATAACTCCGACTTATAATTTGCGTCCGGACTTATTAGCCTATGACTTATATGGTAATCCATCTCTTTGGTGGGTGTTTGCTCAACGCAATCCTAATAGGTTACAAGATCCACTCTTTGATTTTGTTACAGGAGTAGGAATTTATCTACCGCAACAAGAAACATTGACAGCAGCTTACGGTATATAATATGGCAGATCAAAATCAATCACAAGACGATGGATACGCACCAGAAGGTGAAACAGTTGGTGGTAGACCAATTGAAGTCACTGGACAAACAGGCAGTGATTATTTAGTTGCTCTTTTTAAAGGTAGACCTTCTAATCCATTAACT
>JACCDP010719926.1_pt1 | contig 122734 bp, 107 predicted proteins | sample 7445841 | NCBI WGS metagenome assembly JACCDP01 (sample SAMN15323441, study PRJNA562643) | freshwater metagenome | isolation source: river surface water | place: USA:Blue River Watershed | collected 2017-08-17
ATGAACAACATATTGTATTTGACGCTTCTTTTGCAGACGGACAATTCAAGAAAACCGCGGATAATTGCAAATTAATGAACAAATTGGGTGGTGCGTTCCATTTCACTACCATTGAAAAGGGCATCAAATCATCTGTTGAGTGGTTTATTGATAATTACGAACAGGCGAGAAAATAAGCATTTGAATTATGCGCAGGAAGACTCGGTCAAATAAATAAATTGATAAGTAAATCATGAAACAATGAAATACTTATCAATATAGAGAGAAAACTATGCACCCGTTATAATTTTTGAACACAACCATGTCCCCAAAATAATCCACATATTATCCACCATATTACCGCCATTGTGAATAATCCACCGAATTGCACGACAATGAGGCGCCGCAACCAAAAAAGGAGATATCAAGAACCCATAAAATCCGCGCGGAGCACAATAATAGACATACATTTGCGTAGAAAAATAATGCAACATAATCCAAAACAAATAGAGACTGGATGCGCTGTATATGTATTGGGCGCAACACATTCCCTTTTCAGCCATCTCCCGTATATAAGGCGCTGACATTGCTACGATGCCGTTGCATACACGTGTCTCATCCACAGAATACTCGTCGTCATCATCCGCACACATATCCGCATAATAATCCGCATCACCATCAAGGTCATAGATATCGTGAACTATCATTTTGGGTTTATTGTTAATATCAGACGACTCATTGTCGTGTTCGCTATCATTCTCATTGTCGTCGCACACCTCGGCGTCAGATTCTTCTGGTTCTTCCTTTTCCTCTTTACTTTCTGCACATAAAAAAGAAGACGTCTGGTCCGCATTCATGTCCTCATTTGCTACCAAGACGGACGGCTCCACTGGCAGTTCTTCATTATCAATATCAATGCTCGCCTTACGGCCTCGGTTTCTTGTAACCATTTTATGCATTATACTAACTATTATGTTTTTATATAATTATTTTTTTACTTAAATTAGTTGAAATTATCCAAAATTATTTGTATATGAAGCCATCGTCTTCCAATATACTTCGTAGTTTGTCCTTGCAAACAAGTAAGTTATCGGGCGCTATTTTTATATTGTCCACGATATCTATGCATTCCGCCGACTCATTTACAAACATTTTATATATATGATTTAAACATGCATATTCATCAGACTCAATCAATTTGTCTTTAAGCAACCAATCATAAAACCCGTCGTTGTAGGAATAATTCTTATATTGTCTATATTGCTGGAACAACCATACCGAATCATGTAATAATGACCCATGTCCAACCACAGCTTGTCTACTATGGCTAGTACTTAAATTGTAATCCGTTCCAGATAATATGCATACTTCACTAAACTCCTTTTGCGTCATTCCCAATTCTTGCAAGATACTACTCGTGTTATATAATACGATAGTATGGTTTAGCAAACTAAAATACCTTATAATGCGAGGCACGCCATATACAAACATGTCCATATCTTCGCTCATACACGCCCATGCCTTGTTTTTCAGCACAAGCAACGCACATAATTCGTCGGCTTCATTCGGCGCATCATAATAGGTCGCGCCAAATGCATGTATGAGGGTTTTTACGTTTGCAACTTGTTTTTTTGTAATATATATTATTTTCTTCTTTAAAAGCTCCATCTCAGATACAAGTTCGCCCCTATCAAATGATTCTTCTTCTAATAATGCACTCAATCTGTTGTATTCTGCTTCCGCGACTACTTTATCATTATATCGCTGTCGCAATAATTCTCGTTTCTCAATCGGCGGCTTGCCATCAAATATAAATATAGGAATGATTTTATAATGCTTGAACAGAGACAACATGAGATATATATTTTCAATCAAAGTCCCATCCGTTTGATATTTATACATGTAAATGCTAATGTCAATTACAATCGTTTTGTTTGCCAGCTCTTTCATATCAAGACAGGTTATAGATTTTGCACACTCCACTCTTAAAAATTTATTTAAATGTTTAATCCCCATTTGAAATATTTATGGTATATTATCTTCTATTTATTGCATTATTATGTTTCAATTTTAAATTTATAATATTGAATAATATTAATAATGCCACAAGATGACTATACTATTACTACTGACCCATCTGGCGCATTACTTCAAAACCTTAAGTATATAACCTATACTAATACCGACCTCTCTTATATCCCGCAATTTATGCAGACATATGAGTTAGATGATATTGAACTTAATCAGGTATCTAACTATTTTTATCCATACGCAGGACCATCCGCATTACAACAATTCGGGTTTGGAGCAGGTTTCATGACATATGATACATTATTAGATAAGATATATATTGGAAATGGTGGAGTTATTTCAGAATGGACTGGAACATCACTTGTAAATGTTTTTGTTATTGATGGAAGTGGGATTCCTATAAATAAAAACTATAATATAGGAACTCTTGGTATTGCATATAATCCGCAAAATAATCTGCTTTATGCAATAATGAGTAATGTATATACAACCAATATATATCCTCCACCTTCTTCCTGTATTATAGTAATTGATATACTGACACGTACCCAAAGAAATTTTGTTATTAATAATGTTGATTTTATTTCATTAATAGGAATTAATTTTGATATATCAAATAACCTATATGTAACAGATAATTCAAATCATAATGTTATTAAAATTATACTGACTGACAATTATAATGGCAATGGAACTATTATTGCTAATTTTTCAGATGGTGTATTTAAACCGACTGGTATAACAAGCGACCAGTTTAATAATATATATATATCAAATGCGGGAAGTAATAATATATTAAAAATATCTAACACAGCCGTTGTCAGCATATTTGCTACGGCTAACTACACATTTACTAGTGGATTTACTAATCCAATGCAAATTGAATATAATTTTACAAACAATGTTATATACGTGGCAAATTATGGACAACCTGGAGTTGGGGTTCCAACACGTATTTGTACGATAACTAATGGTATTGTGCAAACATTGTTTTATTCTAATACAGGCACATATTATTTTGGAATTACATCAGATTCTGTAGGAAATATATATTATACTGCATCAAGTTCAAATACGGCTCAAAGTGGCACTAATCAATCAATAGGTAAAATATCTTCTATCGGGACAATAACAGCATGCGCTAATACTTACACTGATGCTTACGACTCTTATTCTATTAGTCCTATTACGAGCGTAGCAATTAATTATACTCAAAACAAGTTGTATGCCTCTCAATACAACGCACCTTGGCCTCAAAGTTATCCTTTTGACCCTTCTTATAATTATTCTCCGTATGGTATTATTTGGAACATATCACTAACAGACCCAAGCTTTAATCCTGTTCTTTTTTATCCACTAGTTCCAGCTACCGATCCGTCTATGAACAATCCTAGTAGTATTGCGTTTGATGCCAATAATAATTTATATGTTGGCAACTCTATTGATAGTAAAATTCTAGTAATAAATTCTTCAGCTAGTGGTGCATATTTAAATATAAGCGGGGTAGCCACAAACGGACCTACTGGACTTACATTTAATACTACAGGTAATTTATATTTTGCGAATTACTTATCAGGCACTATTTGTAAATTAACATTTTCCAATGCATATAATGCAACAGGTATAACTCTTCCTATAACTGGAGCATCAATCAGTTATCCAACAGGTCTTGCTATTGATAACTCAAATAATATTTTATATATAGCAAACTCTGGATTAAATAATATTTTATCAGTTGACCTATCTAATAACAATGCAACTATATATAGTACTATTACTACTGGGGGGACTCAAAATCCACAAGGTATTGTATATGATTCTAAAAGAGGATTGTTATATCTAACAGATAATTATACAAATAATGTTGAGGTTATTGCAAATAATAGAATTATTAATGACATTACTTTATCAAGTAATACTCCACAAATAATTATACCACAAGGAATCGCAATTGATACAACAAATGATGTTTTGGGTCTGCCCAAGAGTATATTATATGTTGCAAATTATGGAAACTATGATGCTCCAATAGTTAAGATAATAAATGGTATTACTAACACTATAGTATATAATTCAAAACAGGCAGCTATACTCAATGGAGCTAGTGTCTCAATATGGTATAAAAGTAATAGTGTTGCAGGAACGTATCTCTTTGTGACGGATTTTAATGCTAATTATGTGCCAGTAATAGATTCTCTTGGAGTAAATATTAATTATGGTAGTATTGGAGACGTAAACCCAAACAAAGGTATTGTAAGAAATGTTATAACACCTGCCACAAATACTGCACCCTATTTCGTTTACCTTGTGAACACTGACGGCAACTTTCGCTTATATGCATTGGCCCCAAATCTTACAAGTACAAATCCCTTATATGATACGCCAACTAATGGTAGTATAGCTATTCCTGATATGACAATATATGAGACAGCTGCTATAAATGGTATAACATTTGATAGTGCACCAGTAGACCCAAGTGGTAATATATATTTATATGTATCGTACACTACAGCACAGCGGATATATAAAATCCGAATAGACTGCTCAACAAATTTTTTTGTTGGATATGGAGATAGATTGAATATTGACTTTACCAGCATTAACTTTCAACCAGGAAATATCACAATTGCTCCTGATAACATAACAATGTTTTGTATAGAAGCTATAACTAGTAATCCAGCAAAAGTGTGTAAAATTGACCTAACTGCTATTAGTCCATCACCAGCAACACCATATATACCAGTTGTTATTGCAACACTTTCACTGGCTTTTCAAGAGCAAAATTCAATTACTACCGATAATAAGGGATATGTGTATATACTTTATAACTCATTCGGCTCACCACCAGGTCCAGGCAATCGTTATATTCGTTTGGCACCAAACCCAAATCCAAGCATTTCAACTTATATCATTGAAACATTGGTCCCTTATAGTATTTCCTCTAAAACTGCGCTTAATAGAGCAAATGGTATTGCATATTCTTCAACAGATAACTCTATTGTTGTTGCATGCGAGCCATCTGTCGAAAAAATATACTTATCTTTTTTATTTGATTGTAGTGGTGCTCCTGCTCCAATTGGCCCATATTCAAACGATTTGTATATATGCAATGTACTGCCTGGAACAAGTAGCACAAACCCTCCCGAATTTGATTTTAGCTTTAATGTATATAGTAATTATATCGTTATTGACCCAAGTAATATTCCTCAAAATTCGCCAACAAATACTTCAACAAATACTTCATTTTATTTTGTAAATCCATCCGTATTACCTAATCCTACTGATACATATTATCTTCTTTGCGGTACAACTAAGATTGCAGATGCATTTTGTAACAACTGCACATACAACAAGACAAAGTTCTTATCTGGCACATATCCTACTGGCTTGATATATAGCGACTTTTCAGAATATTTATATGTCGCGCTACAAAATAACACTATTAGTAGAATAAAAACTACTGGAATCGTGGAAAATGAATATATACCTGCAAGCATTGGATTAAAGGGTCCAACCAGCTTAGTATTAGACTCCAACTTCAATATGTATGTATTAAATGTATCAGGAGGCTTTATAACAAAATTAACGCTCGATAACGAAATTATTACGGCGGATAACTCATTTTATACAAATATACAAACACCAATCTGTTTAACATATGACTATATAACAAACAATTATTTGTATCTTTTAAGCGGTAAGGTTCCCAATATGGTGGTTACACAAATCGATATAACGAATCCAGCGAATTTCATATACTTGCCAATATCATTTGGTTCATTATATAACTCTAATGGGCTTGTTATAGGAGCACCAACCATATACGAGCAATACTTGTATATTTCAAATACTGACCAATTTAACGTTAATTCTATCAAAAAATTTAATCTATTGGACGCGTCATATAACTTAACAACTGAATTAAGTGGTTTGTCTTATAAACCATATACTCTAGATTATATTAACCAATATCTATATGTTTCTAATAAGAACCTTCCTAGTTCTATTAGTAAAATTCGTGTAGCTAGCAACTATTTGGGTATACCAGCATCGGTCACACAGCCATGGGCAGTCAATGGAATTAGTATTCCATCTGACTTAACTCACGATGCATCTGGTAATTTATATGTAGCAAACACTGGAACTGGACCACGAAATAGCAGGATTTCAAAAATATATATAGACTACTTTCCATTTAATAACGTCATCCTTCCAAATGGCACATGTGCAAATGCGCAAATATACGACATTACTACCCAAAGTTGTGTTGAGGTTGATTATTATCCTCCTTCTAGCAACCCATGTAGTTTTCCCATCCCAATCCCATACCCAATCGGCTCATAATTTACACCAACATATTTGAAATAATTTATGTTATATTATTTCAAATTTATTTCAAATTTATTGCATTATTATGTTTCAAATTTATACCTTTGGAAATTACCAAGGATGTAAAGATGCAAGTTCACATAAAAACTCTAACACACAAGCTACGAATTTATAGGATAGGGGATGGGTATTGGGAAGGTAGTTGGATCACCTGGAGGCTCATAATAATTTACATCCACATAAGAGTTTGTTGTTGTATCATATATTTGTGCGATACATGGAGTTGAACTAATAACGACATCTGTAAAAAAGAAGTAATCAATATATATTTTTGAAATACGGCTATTTCTAGGATTTGTGCCACTATTTGCAACATATAAATTACCAGATCCATCAAAGCATAACCCTGCAGGAACTGAAATACTATTAGAAACCCACGGCTGAATATTTTGACTTGGTTGAATTAAATCACTCTGTACAGAAACCTTACTTATATTATTACTTGTTTTATTCGCGATATACAAATATCCATCGTTGTTATTTGCCATTGTATATGGTTTATATGTAAGGTTCGTTATTAACGTTGTTGGAGTATAAAGCCCATTTGATAAATTAACTTGAATAATACGATTAATTCCATTTTGGTCGGTATCGCTGATATATAAAAATTTGGATCCAGGATTGAATTCGCAGATAGTTAGACCATTTGAATTGTATAATGTTCCAAAAGGCAATCCTATAATTTGGTTCTGGGATGCGTCGCTGGCTAATATTTTGGTAATGCGCATATTAGGAACTATACCACTTAAAAGATACAAATAATCATTTGAATAATTATCATAAGTTAAACAAATCGGCGTATTTATCCCTGTAAAAAAACTATTATCAACGCTTATAATATTGTTTTCAAGTGTCAAAAAACTAATAAAATCACTTCCAGCATTTAAAATAAACATATTGAAATTAGAATCAAGTACAAGACTTGTAGGCCCTTTTAATCCTGCAGTAGAAGGGATAAAATCATTTTCTACTATTCCCAAAGGACTAATACGACTAATGGTATCATTATCCAATGCAACGTATAAAAACTGGCTATCCGTACTATATACCAATCCAGTTGGAAACGTTCCTGCCAAGAATGTTGATTTGTTATAAGTGCAATTATTACAGAAGACATCAGATATGTATTCTCCGTCGCATAGTAATTTATATGAATCAGATGGACCTGGTTGAACGAATGGAATAACAAAATGAATGGAAACTTCGGTTCGTGTATTTAAAGGTATATTAGAAGGGTCGATAACTACATATGGCGTGTATATGTTAAAACTCAGGTCAAATATGTTTGCACCTGCAGTAACATCAAATATATAACCTGTATCGTCATATGGACCAATCGTATTTACACTATTCATACCAGTAAACGGAAATCCAATGTAATATTTGCTAATATTACGTGCATTACTACTTATTATAATTAATGATTGATCCCAAATACTATATGTATTATAGTTAGGGTTAGGTATAATATTAGTAATATTGGTGTACAAGAGCGTATAACTACTTGGTGGTGAGACACCTGAACCTGGAGATGGGGGATTCGGTATCACTCTATACAAATTTTGTCCAGATTCAAGCATACAATATAAGTATCCATTGTCATCTAAATCTAACCCACGACATCCAGTGTTAAAAGAGCTACTATTATTTAGCTTGAAATATTCAGTAGCTGTATATGTAGTACTTGCTACATTAATATTAACACGATAAATAATTCGTGTATTATTCATACCAATATATAAATATTGAGTATTAGTTCCTGATTGATATTTTGGATAAACTGCCAGTTGACTAACCTGAAATAGAGCTGGTAGACCATTTATAGTAATCGCAGTCGAAGAAAATGTTGTAGCATTTGGAACAGATGCATTAATAACATCGACTCTCCTAAATATTGATGAGGTGGTTATAGAAAAGGGAAAAACTGGCGAGTTTGCACCTTGAGTACTAATAAATATCATTTTTTTTGTAGCACTTATATTTGCAAAAGCACTCCTATATGGAGAAGTATTAACAGATATACCTGTATTTTGAGTAATAAAAGGCCCACCACTCGGGATAGTTGTATATGGAACAAATGTGATTCGTGCTGGAGCTGTATTGCTCGCTACTAGTGCTAAAAATTTATTGCCAGATATATCTGTCCCTAGTATCATTGGTGGGGCGGAGGTTGAATTGACTGTTAGTCCATTTATTACAGAGATATTATTATTTTTATCTAGTATATACATTTTAGAACCTTCGTATACATATGTACTTTTAGTAGTTCTGTCTGGAACAAAATTACTTGGAGTTTGGAAGTCTGATGTAGTAGCATCATATATAACTAATGCTGTATTATCTTGATTTATAGAGACAATGGGAGACTGGATATTGCTACTATTTGCAACATATAAATTATTACTATTATCTAATACGATTTTTAATGGTCCATGTAAAGCGTTTGATGTAGTTTCAATAAGTTCAAGATTAACAACATAATTATAATTTGTAATATAATATATTTCATTTGTCGTTTGATTTGATATATAAAGTATACCTGAAGTAGAATCATAAAATATACCTGTTGGACTAGATATAGCCTGACCAGTTAAATTATACTTGGTAGAAACAAGTGTCGTCGTATTAATCTCAAGAATGGTGTTATTGTTTTGACATGATACATATAGTTTGGTGTATAATGGTTGATTAAATGATAATGAATTTGGTGTGAATATCTGTTGTCCGATGATTGGTCCCATCCAAATGGATGTAGCGGTAGTTGGATTAGAAAATGTTAAAATACTAATAGTATTCGAACTATAGTTAGCAACATACATAAGACCAGCTCCATTAAATTGCATTGAACTTGGTGTAAATACAAAACCACCACTAATAAAAACCAATTGAACCAATTGTCCTACGTTGGTAGATAGATTAATATAAATAATTTCATTCGTAGTAATATTTGATACATATATTCCAGAACCAGTAAAAACACCACCAGTAGGCTCAAATGCTATATCAGTAGGACCATTCAACGATGGACCAGAACTAGCATCACTATAGATAACAATGCCTACATTTAATCCTGTATTTGCAAATCTCCATATTTGATTTGTATTAAATGCACATGCATATAAATATGTATACGATGAGTCAAATCTGACCGAAGAAAAACTTAAATTTCCGCTTACATCAGTGCTATAATTACTCACAACATTATTAGGTACCATTACATATATTGTGATAAGCCCTGTTTGGCTAGACGAATAAGATGAAGGAATAGATGTAACACAAAGTTGTCCTTTACTATTAATAGCAAGTGAATATGGATTAACTGGTAGTCCCAAATCGTTTGAATTATTCGTAGCTATTCCATTTATGACTTTAAAAAGAACTCCATTGTCTACATCTGGTACAAAGTCTGCAACATATAAAATATTTTCAAGAACATTATATGCTAGTGTATATGGATACTTGAATCCCGTAGCAAATATACTACTTGTACCATTCGTGCTACACTTAATAATATTTTTTGAGTTTAAAAATCCACCTACATTAGAAATATACGCATTGTCATAACTATCAAAAGAAATATCTGTCGGTTGATTTAGACCATTATATAAATTAGCATATATGCTTGCAGTTCCTGTAGAATAATCTACCATAGTTATTTTAATAATTCTATTATTGGTGTTATCTGCAACATAAAAGTTGTCTGAACTATCAAATGCGCATCCGTATAAGTGTCCAAAAGTAATTCCTGGAACACTTATTTCTATGCCAACTAATGTAGTCAAGTTGATTTTTAAAATCCACGAACGAGTTACTGATGACCAAGTTCTACTATTATTCATGGTAACATATAATATATTCGATGCGTCAAATGCAAGACCATACGGAAAGTTCATTGAAAAATCATATCCAATATCTGCAAATCGTCCGGGTTGAAGAACTATATCATTTGTTATAAAAGTTTGAATGGTTGGGTTATTGCCATTTCTATCAGTTATATATAAATTATCACTCAAATCAAAGGTCATATAATCCTGATAATCGTTAAGAGATGGACTACTAGTATAAGGTACAAATTTATTAGCAATCGTGGTTTGGTTATAATTTGTTAGTTTGTAAGTTTTGCCATATATAGGTATGTAGCTTACATCATAATTTTGATACACAACTTCATCTAAATTTTGCAATAATTGCCCACTTGGGTCTACAACTATTGTATAATCATTTTGTGCCATAATATATAATTATATATTTAATCTTATAAATCAAACATATCCGATTATTTTATGGGCCTAAAAGTTCCCACCTTGCAAATTATCGATTTTTTACTCCAAAAGTACAATGGGATTTTCGAAATTGGACATTTATAAATGTCCATTTTTGGATTTCCCAAAATACTTTTGGGAATTCGATGTTTTGTGAGCATAATGAAAAATTAGCGTCTCACGACGAAAAAAAAATAAAAAATTTTGTGATGTTAATTTTTTTATTTTTTTGCGGAATCTTTAGGAGCTTTTTTTTGTAGTCCTATATAAAGACTACAAATGACTACAAAATTTAAGATAATTCCAGCACAACAATATTTTTGTGAATGTTGTGATTATATCACGTCTAAAAAGGGTAATTACGAACAACATATATTGACACGCAAACATATTATGACTACATCGGGACTACAAAATCCAGCAACAGCTATTGTGTGTGATTGTGGCAAATCATTTAGTTGTAGACAAAACATACACCGACACAAAAAAAAATGTTCAATAATAAATCAGCCAGACGAAATTCAGCAACATCATTCTCCTGCGATATCTTCTCATTCATCGTCAGAGGATATGCAAATGTCACTCATACTTGAACTTGTTAAGCAAAACCAAGAATTCAAACAACTGCTGATAGAACAAAACAAGACCATGATAGAAGTCGCAAAAAATAGTCAAGTTAATAATACTATAAACAATAACATTAGCAATAGCAACAATAACAGCAACAACAAGACATTCAATCTACAATTCTTCTTGAACGAGACGTGCAAAGATGCAATGAATATGAAGGACTTCATCAAATCACTTGAACTGAGTCTACCCGAGCTGGAAAAAATGGGTGAAGTCGGGTTTGCCGAAGGCATGTCTCGTGTCTTTGTGAATCGCCTAAATAGCTTGGATGTAACCAAGAGACCGATTCATTGTAGCGACGTCAAGAGAGAAATTATCCATATTAAAGATGATAATAAGTGGGAACGCGACAATGCAAATCTGGATAGGTTGAGAAAGATTATCAAACAACTTACTCATAAGAATATTTTGAGGGTGGATGATTGGAAAAAGGCGAATCCAGGTTGCACAGAATACAACAGCAGGAAAAACGAACAATACTTGAGGATAAATATGGAAGCCATTGGACCAGTGGATGAAGATGAGGTGAAGAGAGACTTTGGAAAGATAATCCGCAGGGTAGCGGAGAACACCGCCATTGATAAGAAATATTACCAATAAAAGTGAAATCTTTCACATAGATGAACATTTAGTATAGTGAATAATGTATTTTGAATGATGATATTATTGACAAAATATCATCATATTAGAGATTTATTTTAGTAGTGAAAACAAATTTTTTGGGTCTGTTGTTTTAGAAATTAAATTAATATTTTCACCAATCTGATATTTATTAGACAAATTATTATAGAAATTTAATGTTGAATAGTCCTCGAGTGCAAATCCTACACTATCAAAGATTGTTATTTCATTATTCTTTCTTGTATACTTTTTATTCGTTTTGATTATTTCTTGTAATTCAGTTACTGGAAAATCACTAGGCATTTGCTGAATATCGCCTTCTATTCTGGTTTGAGGAGTATACTCTGTAAAAACAGAAGAACTTAATAGAACATCTTTAGATAATTCTGTTTTACCTGGACAATCACCGCCAACAGCATTTATATGTTGTCCTGCATTTATCATATGTTTATCGATTATAGTTCTATATGCTTTATCTGCTGTAATTGTTGTAATTATATCAACATCTTTACACGCGTCAAATGTATTATTAGTAATAATGGTATTTATACTATTAAATTTTGATAAGTTTTTAACTAATTTTTCACTTGCTTTTTTATCAATATCATATAATTTGAAATGTTTTATACCCATTAAATAGTAAAAAGCTAGTGCTTGAAATTCGGATTGAGCGCCATTACCTATTATAGCCATGCTGTTACAATTATCACGCGCAAGTATTTGTGCAGCCATCACAGATGTGCAAGCAGTTCTAATAGCCGTACTAAATGTCAATTCACTTATAAAAAATGGTTCCCCTGTAATAACATTTGACAGCATTCCATAAGCCATAACTGTTGGAAGATTATATTTATAATTATTAGGATGTCCATTAACGTATTTCATAGAATAAATATTTTTATTTGAAATAGGCATAAGTTCAATAACACCTTCATTTGAATGATTTGCTATTCGTGGACTTTTATTAAACGTGTCCCATTTTTGAAAATCTTTATAAATTTCATTTCTTATGCCATTAAATGTGTTCTTTAATCCATGTTTTTTTGTTAGGTAAACTAAATTTTCAACTGTTAATATTTTCATAAATATACATGAGACAATATATTTATACCTTTTACACCTTTGGAAATTTAAAACGCCGATTTTATAATAAAATTGAAATGTTAAAAGGTGTAATAGATATTGTTCATTAGTATGGAGACGCCAATCATTCAGAAAGAAATTCATCAAAATCTATATGAAGTGGACATAGATTTTGATTCAGCGAGCGCGGCGTGGCGAGCCAATAAACGCAGATTGGGTGACGGCAGTTTCAAATACAAGGACAATCGTGGATATCTTGATATGCTTTACCAATTGACACCAATGACAAATACAACCAATGCGAGATACAATTTGAGACCTCGCATCGCGAAACAATAATGTATATAGGCATCATTTAGCCCATCTCACATATACTCATGCGCATATTATTAATCAGCAATTCAATATCTTGTATATCAGACGCGACAGACATCTGTTGTTTTTTATCAAATATATATTTCATAAATTTTTCAGTGCATTTCACGCCATCCAGCATGGCCGCCGACTTGTACTTTTTTTCAATAAATTTACAAAATTCTAGTTGATTGGCGCGAGTCCTTTTGAACTGCAAGAGAGAAGTATTATGTTTATTGCACCAAGCCATAAACTCTTGGTAATGAGCCAACAAAATCAACTTAATTACGTAATAAGCGAGAACACTCGTCTTTTCCTTGTACAAGTTCTCTCTCAACAATGCATCCGTATCTGTCTGAGAATACATATTTTTGTATTGCAATCCCATAAACCCGAGTACTTTAACCATTTGGAAAAAACTATATGTTCTTTCAAAGTTAATAAATACCTCACACCGAGTTACAAATTCAGCAATATCGGACTTATCGGTGGTCTCGTAATAGCTGCAAAAACACGCATTCATGATTTCACCCCAGAATTCAGCATACGCTTCATAAAGATTGATATCCGACTGGACATGGAATATGCGTTTTATAATTGAATTGCATTCGTTGTTGTCCATATCTGAAAAATCCAGTGCAAAATTATGAAAGGTTTCGTGCATAAACACCTTGAACCATTCTTCTTGCCTAAAAATGACAATTTCGGAATCGGTAGGACAGGTATAGGTGAAGGCCGTGTTAACATGATTCGGGTCTAAAATGTGTACGTTGGTCTCCGGTAAAAGTTTTGGTAATTGTGTAAAATACAAATAAAAGGTAATTGATTTTGCACAGGATGGCGTTGCGGCATAGTGATTTATAATATACATCCACGCCAACATGGAATCCACATAATGGCTGTATTTATCCAAATGCATCTCTACATTCACATCTTCAACTACAAAACATATCGTAATTTTTCGGTCGAAGAGAGAAATAGTATAAGTTAATTCTGTCATGGCATGTTCATCAATATGACGACGTATTTCATCTGTAAAGCTATTATTCGGAAAAGTTTTGGGTTTAGGAATCTGCTTGACATTTTGAATCGCGTTGATTTTCAATGTCGGTTTCACCTTGAGCGCGTGGACGTATTCGTGTGCATTGTGAATATCATAATATAACCGCTCTAGAATAGCGTCAGTTTGCTTATTTTGATGAACTTGTTTAACACATTTTTTATCTAAAAAGAAAGACATTAATTGCTGACTTTTTTTGGTAAGTTTCATATTTTTATATTATAACGTTATTTTTATATTTATTGCGACAGAAATATGAGATATTTATCAAATTTTATCAAAGTGGAATATATAAACATCATGTTCACATATTCTATTTCTGTCTTGGCAATATTCAAAAATGAATCTAGTATTATTGCAGAATGGATAAATCATTATATGAGAGAAGGAGTAGAACATTTTTATTTAATAGACAATGGGTCCACTGACGATATAAACGATACGCTTTCTAGATATTCAAATATAACACTTATAAAAGACGACAGAATCGCGACAACAGAAACACAGACATTTCTAATGAATCATTATTACTTGAATACTATTAAGAATGAGACGGAATGGATAATCATATGCGACGTAGACGAATATATTTATGCGCGAAATCGGAACCTTCAAATAATGGATGTTTTGAAAAAATTACCGACAAATGTAGATAAAATCTGGATTCCTTGGAAATGTTTTGGTTCAAATGGGTACAAAGCACCGCCTAATGGAGTTATTTGGTCCTTTACTAAAAGAAGCGCAATTATATCTGCACAAATGGAACATGGAAAAGTCATTTGTAGAACACAAAATTTAATAGGCATAGTAGCGGGAGGTAGTATGGTGGAGCTAAGCGAAAACAACATATATTATTTGTGTAATGGGCAACAATTAGAGAATTGTAAATCTAATGATCGGGTATTCCATGCTCTAAGCCTGCATTTGAATCACTATATGCAGATGACGGAGTTTCATAATATGGACGAAATCTGGGTTTCTAACATGGATGAAACATGTACTCAAGTAGAGGATGATGAATTGTCCCAGAAAACACATAAACGTACTAAAAAATAAACATAATAATCTAAATTAAATATATTTGAACATTGTCGCCAGTTATACGATACTTTAATATCTCGCTAAATGACGACGCGCCACACCCAATAAATACATTGTTGCATTGTTTCCCAATTACCATATCCATCGCGGCATTTATTTCTCTATAAGGCGTAATTTTAGGGAACAAGAAATACGTATATTTATTTGTGTGAAGATAATCAATGACCCGGTTGTTTAAACTCCCAGTCAAAATAAATGTAAGTTCATCCTTTTGTATATGTCTTTGAATCAAGTCAATATATTTGTTGGAAATATCATGATATGCATATACTTGAGAAACCCGTGGGACGCTGTATAACGCTACATGGTCAAGCCAATCTTGCTCAATACGCAAATGTACCACATTGATAGTGCCTTTTTTTCGGCGATTTTCAATGTCGTTCACAAATTTCAAAGCAGGAGAGACTATTGAAGGTGTGAATCGTATACTTTGATAGAGTTCTTTTTTGATATTCTCATTTGCAGGGTCATGTATAATCTCCCACCCCCAACCCAATTGCAACATTTTCAGACCTGGCGTATTTTTATGATTGATATGTGCCCCATTTACAAGAGTAAGATTATATTTTTGTAAAAATGCATTCATCGCTGGCAAACAAAGTATTTTGTCAATAGAACAATACACCTTGGTATGAACATTTGCTAGAAATTTATCAATTATTAACATTCGTTTTCCGTGTTTAATAGATACTATGATGCCCGATATAACAGACCATAATTGATTACATAATCCAGTATAATTTCGCGATATAACAATTTTGTATGCCTCATTCACGTTTATCTGGTTCTGTGCCATCAAAAATTTGTATATAATTATAATAGTCAAATATAATTATATTATTTCGTTAAACGCGCGCGCGCGCGCTTACAATTCCTTGCGAATCTTATCGCGAACGAGCATCAAGGACTCGTATATCTCAGGCTCACGAGAACGTTTATGATGCATCAATTTTGCATTATTGGTCGCTAACAGCAACGCTTTTAAATCGTCGTTTTGGATGAATTTCGCATATTGCGCGTCATACAACTCTTTCTCGCTTCGCGGTCCAAAGAAATCGGGGTCAATGACAACCTCCTTAGGACGAACCAATTTCCCCTTGTATTTGCCGTTTGTTCCACCGAACCCTTCGGCCATGGTAGCATCTTTGGACAAGTCGGTTCCAGAATCAAGCGAAAAACTCAAATAAAACGCGGGATTATTCTTTTTGAACTTGGACGCTTGATAATAATGCTCAACGCTTGTCCACTGATGATTGTCAAGCGTAAATGGCTGCGCCCATGTGTTTGCCAATTTCTTTCGCCACTCTGGAATAATTGCCAACGCAGTGAATTCCTTGATGGCGTCCTTAGGGATTTTCTCTCCCGAACCTTTTCCAGGTAATGGTTTCGCAGCAGAATTATTGTAGAATGAGAAGACAATACTATCATCATACATACCTCTCAATTTGGCTTCTGACAAATCTTCGTATTTTGTTTCAGAAACGGCCTTGTCTTTGTTGCTGCTGCTACTACGCGAACGAGCGGTATCCTTAAACTTCATGAAATCTGGGATGATTGCAAATGGACCTGCATTACGCTCCATGCACTTGTCAACGATTAACTTTTTAATGTCATATGGGATTTCCGCAAAAGTGAATATTTGCTTCCCCTTGTATGCTACCAATTTGTAATGTCCACCTGTAAATTCAACTATAATATACATTTCAGGTCGGAACTCTCCCTTGTTTTGTAAAATCGAGTCATTTAACTGCCCGCATTGAATAATATTATCCAAATCTTTTGCATTATATGCTTCGCTGGACAACATGATAAATTTGATATTGAGAATGCGCTCCAAGGTGGAAATTGCCCAAGTCTCTGCCCAAAACTCGCAGGTCTTTATTTTTTGCTTGAATTTTTCCAAAGTATCCACGCCCTTCATAAATTTGTATTCGTTCAATAGCTGTGCGGTCATCTTTTTTGCGCGAACAAGGTCGTCATGTTGCGCCTTCACCTGTTTTGCATTCTCAACTAGCAATTTTTGTTCATTGCGGTCCAATACGCTTGAAAACTTGGATTTAATATCCACATAATATTTGGCCAATTCTTTGATGTTTGCTGTTTCTTTTATCAAGGCAGAATTATAATTATCATACAACTCCTTGTAGCTCATGAATATTTCAGGAGTGACCTCTTCTGACAACTTTTTTCGCAGTTTTGCGACAGATGTTTGTTGAGCAATTTGAGAGAATGCATCGCGAATTGTTGCAAACAAGCAATCGCCATCGCCCTCATTATCAATAACACTATAATTGGGATTTTTCATGATTTTTTGTATCCAAGTATGGTCATTTGCCTCCTTGTATTTCTCTCGCACATCTTTGGCTTGGGATTTGGTTTCTCTCTCTAACAACATGGGAATAGCGACGCCCTTGGTTAAAATAAAAATATCCTGTCTTTGTTCAGGTATAATGACATTCTCATCGGATGCGACCATTTCACTCTTTTTACGCGGGGTAGATTCGTCATCATCTCCATCCTCGTCATCGCTATCCTGTTCGCTATCTGGACGCTCATCAATCTCTCCTTCTTCAAGGTCGCTTCTAGGCTTCTTGGTCTTCTTTTGTGGCGCAACTTCTTCCACTTCGGGAACTAGACGCTTGGTTTCAAGATACGTGGGTGTTACAAAAGTGTATATTAACGGCTCGTCTAATTTTTCAACGTCTAAATTGTTTTCATTGTCCAAATAACGAAGCTGATTACTTTGCAGAATTTCATAAACGCCAATTTGTGTCGCGGTTTTGTTTTTTTTTACTAAATAAACAGGATAATATACGATCCCCTTGTTTTTAAATGTATCCTTCGCGGATCCGACGGCTACTATAATATCAACATTATTCACTTGAATTTCATACAATTCCGCCTCCATTTTCGAATCTTCGGGATAAACCTTTTTTAATTCTGGATAACTAATGCTACCATCTATTTTTGATAAAACCATAGTCTATATTTTATAGTGATAATAATAAATATTTAATACTTTATTAGTATTGAATATTTATCTGGACCTTATGCTGACCAAATAAATCGTTTCATAAATTTGTCTGCTTTTAGTTCTTCCAAATAATGCCAAAGTTGTTGGCGTCGCATGACGATATCACAATTTTCGGCGTCGTGTTCAAATACGACAATGGCTTGTATAATGTCCGCCTTTTTAAGCTTGGAAATTTTTCCAATATTATAATATTCGTAAATCATGCTTACTTGTTTCAAATTATAATTCAAATCATATTCACTCATTTGTGCGAGAAAATAATCGCCAGATGGTTCTACATCAACATCCATTTTTTCAAAATCGGTTAAAAATGCGTTTAAATCTAAATCGGGGGTGTTGTCCATCATTTCATCTACTACATAATTAACATTTTCGTTATATTCGTTTTGATTTGCCATAATATTATAAGTTGCATATATTTAAATTTATTTTTTACAACTTAGCAAAATCGCCCCGATTATAATGATACATCATAAAAGCAAAAAAACCAATAAGAACATCTGCTAACAATAATCTTCTATAAGCGACGTTTCCCTAATATTTCAACGGCTAGTTAAAATATTATTTATTAAGTAAAAATATATAAAAAAATCATTATATACAATTTGCTTCAAATGGATTTGGATATCAATCTTATGGATTTTACAAAGCAAATAATGGAAAAATTTATATTATTGAAGCGTGGATGAATAATATTACAAAAGTTTATATACCATCTAAAAAATGGGATTGTTTACAAAATGTTATAACAGATCAAGAATATAGTGGTCTAAATAAAGGATCATAAAAAACAAGTATCAAAAAAGAATAACACGTAATAAAAGTGCTTACATATAAATTATATGTCTCTCAATCGTTTATTGAGTGCGCTTAACCATTTCCCTGAATTATTGTTTAGGGAAATGGTTAATAATGTAGTATATCTAAAAAATAAAGTCATTAGTGTTTTTTCTGCCAAAATGATTCACATTATCCTTACCTAAATGTTTAACAATTGTATGTTTTAACATTTGTTGTTTTGTGAAAAATGAAACAAAATCCCAATCACAACCACGGCAATTTTCTGAATCTCTATATAAGATATGTGAACGATGTTTATATAATTGAAAAAACCCCATAAATTGAATACCATATCGAATCCCATTTTCATTTTTAATAAAATCACTAAATGTATAAAAATCATATCTCTCAAATGAATAAAGTACATCATATTCTATATCATTTTCTTTTATTTCATCTAAAAAGTATGAAAATTCATTAGGAATGAAAATATCACTATCTAATAATAATACATTTTCACCGTCTTTTATAAAAGTTTGGGCATATTTAATTGCACCACCTTTATTAAATTTTGCATTTTTATAAAAATCAAAAAATAATATTTCTATACAAGGAAAATTATGCTTATTAATAACGTTTATGGTTTCTTTGTCATTGATATCTGTTACAATATACCATTTATTGAAAAATTTTGCGTTTTGGGGTATAATAATATCTAATAAATTGGCATATTTGGTAGAAACAGTTATACAATTCATAACATATATTATTGATATATATTTTTATAATATTTATGAAAATATAATCGGCGATTTAAAAGTGCAAAGGTGTAAAAGAATGTTGGAAAGATTATCCTAAAGCTGTTATATACGAAATAGGAATTGTTCCAAAAAAATATCAAAATAATACTATGGATTTGTATTATTGTCCATTAGATGCTCCGCATTATCAAGTAGCATCAATAAATAAGAGCCTTGCAGTTGATGCATGGATAAATAGTCAAAGTAATAAAGCGAAGCGAACTAAAGCCGTGAATAAATATGGAAATATCGCAGAATGGGATACTTCCAGTGTAACAGACATGTCAAATTTATTTCGTGATGATCAATCGTTTGACGATGATATTAGCATGTGGGATGTATCGAATGACACCAATATGAGTGGTATGTTTTGCGTGCTAAGATGTTCAACCAGGACATTAGCGGTTGGGATGTATCTAATGTGACCAATATGTGTGAAATGTTTCATGGCGCAATGTTATTCAACCAAAAAATTGAAATGTGGGAGGTATCTAATGTTACTGATATGAGTCAGATGTTCAAGATTGCAATCTCATTTAATGAGGATATTAGTGGTTGGGACGTATCAAATGTGTCTAATATGCAAGCAATGTTCATGTATGCTACATCATTTAATCATGACATTGGCGATTGGAACGTATCTAATGTCACTGATATGAGTGCAATGTTTTGGGGGCTGAAAGTTTCAATCAAGACCTTAGTCGTTGGGATATATCTAAGATTGTCTATACGCAAGAGATGTTTAAAGATTGTAATATTGATCCGGAGAATAAACCAACTCCTCCAGTGGTGGATGCTAAATTGGATGGTGGTTTTACACGTAAACATCGTAATTATAACCTGAGAAAACCAAGAAAAACGAGAAACCTAAGAAAAATGAGAAATCCGAGAAAAATGAGCAAACCGAGAAAACTGAGAAAACCGAGAAAAACAAGAAATGTCTAACCTATAACTTAGCAAAATCGCCCCGATTATAATGATACATCATAAAAGCAAAAAAACCAATAAGAACATCTGCCAACAAGAACTTCCATGCAAAGGTTGCCCTATTTATTGCATAATACGCGAATAATCCATATAATAAGGCATGAACTGGGCGTAGGTCGTTCCACCATATTTTAGCGCCAAACACTTCCGCACCAGTTTGTCTAGACCCAGTTAAATAGATATAGATGAATCCAATCATGGGCAATAGGGCTAAATATCCCAATAAAGGTAAGTATCTCAAGCCAATATTTTTTGCAATATATACAAAAAGTGCTCTAGTTCCAATACAACCAAACAAGAATAAAAGTATTCTCTTCTTCAAGTCGTCCATGTTGATATATAATACATGTTATAATTTTTATTATTACTCAGATATTACCCAGATTTATTTTTCATAGTCCATGAAGGCCTTTGCATTGTCGCTATATCCCGAGCGCTGTTTGCCTAGACGAGGATTAAAGCAAAACCATCTGTCCTTGCGCTGTAAAACCTTCCAGACTTGGTCATTTGCATAATTCCAATGTTCACCCGTTCTCTCTAATATGGGAAGCGCATGTTCATAAAGTTGAATTAATGTATCTAAATAGGCGCCATTAATAATATAAGCCGATGCATTGTTTGCTTCAACCAATCTACTCAAAAAGGGTGTCGGTCTCGTAGGCACCTCAACCATGTTTTGACAACACAACATGCAAACATCGTATTCCTTGACATTGCTGAAAAACTTCTCCAATGCAACATCTAGTTCTTCCTTGGAGACCAAGAACGTAAAATCGTCTTCTAGAATCAATACATTTTTGTATCCACGCTCCTTTGCAATTTTCATAACGGCTAAATGGGATTTGCCACAACCAACGATTCCAGGTTCATAGGGGATTCCCACAAAACGTTCGGCAGCAAGCCCAATTTTTGCGAGGTCCATTTCAATGAGGTCGCGTCTGTCAGTACGGCGGTCCAAGTTTATATAAAAGATTTTGTCAATCTTGCTGGCCATAATATAACAATTATAAGAAATGTTATATTACATATTTACGCAAATACACGACACGAGCCAACACGATGTTATATTTTACATATCAATTAAATCCATATATTTAAAAATACACTTGCTAGATAAGCTAGGATATGTCTTCGCCTTACTTGTCGCCAACATTTGAATTGTTTCTGTAATAGTTTTTCCATCAATTAATTTATCGGAGACATTGGCATAAGTTTCTTTATTAAATAAGATTGCAATATTTTCAGTATATTCATCAACATGCGCCTTTTTATCCGCCATTGGGATATATTCAAGAACACGCTGAATCATAATATATGTTAACTCAACCAACTTATCATGCGACAACATATTATTTGCAGACAAATTTATAAAGAACGTGCTCAATGATTTTCGCTTCTCGTTAATCTTATTGATTCTGCAAAACTCGTCATAATTTACGTCTGGGTCAACATATTCAATATTGGTGAACATCTCCAAGAAAGAATGAAAGCTATCATCTAGGGTTTGCTTCATGCATTCATATTTATTTACCAATTCAGTGTATAAATCAGCGTATAATTTGGAGAAGTATCTATTAGTGGAAGCAAATTCAAATAAATAAGAGCTTATTCGCATAAGGTCTGGTTGGCTGATAGTATTTTCTTGTATTAATTTATCTAATAATCCAATAATATTGGTCTTCATATCTACAAAGGTTCGGTCGGTAATCTTGTTCAAGTAAGAACGAATTAAATCAATATCGCCCGCCAAACCAGTCTTGTGTACTAGTTTAGTCGCGTTAAATAATTTATCGTGGTCATGGCTAGGATAATTATTGTACTTGGTTGCATCCCTTCGGCGTTTTGGATTTGATGCCTGAGACGCGGACTCAGCGCTTCTATCTTTTTTTTGAAATACAGGGGTTTTAATATAAGTCGGCGACCCAACCTGAGCTGCCAACTCGTTGATTTTATGAACTATGTCATCGCTCAATGTAAAATTAAACCCATTGAAGATAATGGTATTAAAATCTTGTAGAGTATATGTTCCCATTGGTTACTACAATACATACCGATTCATTTATATCAATTTCACATAATATTATTTTTTTGAAAAAATCTACTATGTTTTCAAATCCACTTAAATATAGTATTGTATTATTATATATGTCGCAATTAATACAAGAAGAACAAAAAATAGACTCTAGTATACTAGACGAAATAAAAAAATGGGATGAGTTAGAAATTCACCCCGATATTTTAAGAGGTATTTATGCCTACGGATTTGAAAGACCGAGTCCTATACAATCCAAGGCAATCGTCCCGATACTTCAAAAACGAGATATTATCGCGCAGGCACAATCTGGAACGGGTAAAACCGCGGCTTTCACTATTGGCGCGTTGGGTAGGATTGACCCGCTGATAAACGCAACTCAGGTGTTAGTTCTTGCTCCTACGAGAGAATTGACCAAGCAAATTGCAGGTGTTTTCACTATTTTAAGTAGTATGATGAAAGATATCCGCATTAAAACCTTGGTAGGTGGGACATCCACAGAAGACGATGTGCGTTCTTTACGCAGGGGTACACATCATGTAGTAGTTGGCTGCACTGGACGCGTGTATGATATGCTACGTCGCAATGCATTGTCGGCAAATAATATTAAACTTATTATTGTGGATGAAGCCGATGAAATGGTTACGACTGGATTTAAAGACCAGCTCTACGATATTTTTCAATATTTGAGTAATGAAGTGCAAGTCGCCTTGTTTAGTGCGACCATGTCAACAGATACGACACAAATCGTCAATATCATAACCAAAAACCCTGTTCGTATTATTGTAAAAAAAGAGGGACTAACTTTGGAAGGAATTCATCAATATTATGTTGCGCTTGACGATGATAAACATAAATACGAGGCGTTGAAAGACTTGTATGCGTCCCTATCAGTCTCACAATGTATCATTTATTGTAATAGCGTGAAGCGCGTTGCGGATTTATATTCTGCAATGACGGCGGATGGCTTCCCTGTGTGTTGTATCCATAGTAATATGGAGAAGAGTGCACGTGATGAATCGCTTGCTGAATTTCGTAATGGGAAATATCGCATTTTAGTATCATCCAATGTCACTGCGCGCGGCATAGACATTCAACAGGTAAGCATAGTTATTAATTTTGATGTCTCCAAATGTGTTCACACGTATTTGCACCGAATTGGCAGAAGCGGTCGGTGGGGACGCAAGGGTATTGGAATTAATTTTATTACGCGGAGAGACATTTCCAAACTCAGAGAAATTGAGCAACACTATTCTACACAAATTGAAGAACTGCCTGTAAATTTTATTGATACTCTTGCATAAAACTACACAAACAAAACAAACAAAACAAACAAAACCATAAAAAATACGACCAGATTCGTAATCTGACTTGTTTTATTTTCTATTTTTGATATAATGTATACTTTAAAAATAGAAGACCATTTTAAACTTCCGATTCATTACGTTAGTTCAAAAGCCCTATTGAAGGATAATGTCATCGCGGATTTAGAACTAGTTGAAACAATAGACCCATCTGGAGTTCCGTTGTACCAAAGCACATTTGCGCCTACCACCGAGCCAGGTAAGACTATCTTGAAACAGATTCCGAATTATTATACATCAGATGTCGCTTTTTTAAAAGATACGCAGACATTCTTGAAGACATATCACACAGATACGACAAAACCTCAAGCAGACCTTGTGGGGCTCCTAGAACTATGGAATGAAATCAAAAATGATACAGGATTTAAGGATAAGTATCACTATATTGATTGGGCGTACTGGGAATATTTGAACAAATCAGAGACATTCTTGCAAATTATGAGCATGTATAGTTTAGCCTCGCCGTTTTTGTCCATGCTGGTTCCCTTGATTATACTTATAGTGCCTTTTTTTGTCATAAAAGCCAAAGGTTTAGACATTACGATGAGCGAATACACGGATGTATTAAAGGTCATCGCATCAAACCACGCAATCGGCAAACTTTGCACCAACTTCAATAGCGTGCCCTTTGACCAAAAAATGTATTTATTGTTGTCCGCGGGATTTTACGTGTTTTCAATCTACCAAAATTTCTTAACATGTGCGCGATTTTATAAAAACATGAAGCACATTCACACATCATTATGCAATGTTCGCAATTACATTACACATACGACTGACGCAATGAATGAATTGCTTGAATATACGCGGGCATTGCAAAGCTACACCCTCTTCAATGATTCTATTCAACAAAATATCCGTGTGCTTAATGAATATAAAACCAAACTAGAAAATATTCAAGGAGACCAGCTTACCTATAGAAATATTCAGCAGATTGGTCAGTTGTTGAAATACTTTTATGAAATGTACGAGAGCGAAGAATATAATGCAGCCTTTTCATACTCTTTTGGATTTCATGGGTTCATTGAAAATATGAATGGATTGATTACAAACATTAAGGACAAAAAGCTTGCCTTTGCAACTTATCAAAAGAAGAAGAAGACCATATTTAAGAAGGCATATTACGCAGCGTTAATTCACGGCAAACCTATCAAAAATGACATCAAGATGGATAAAAATCTTATCATTACTGGACCAAACGCATCTGGTAAAACGACGACACTGAAAACCGCTCTCATCAATGTCATCTTAACGCAACAATTTGGATGTGGGTTTTATAAGAGCGGCAATATGGTCCCTTATCAACACATTCATTGCTACTTGAATATCCCAGATACAAGCGGGAGAGATAGTTTGTTTCAAGCCGAGGCGCGTAGATGCAAGGACATTATAGATGTTATTAAGGCCAACAAAAAAGACAGACATTTTTGCGTGTTTGATGAATTATATTCTGGAACGAATCCAGATGAAGCGGTCATGAGCGCAAATGCATTTATGGAATATTTAGTAAAATTTGAAAACGTGAAATGTATTTTAACCACACATTTTATTGCTGTTTGCAAAAAATTAAGTAGCCATTCACGGATTGAAAATTACCAGATGGAAACTACGCCGATGGGTGATAGTTTCAATTATACGTATGTATTAAAAAAGGGTATTTCCGAAGTTCGCGGTGGAATCAAGGTGTTGCACGATATGCAATATCCCGACGAAATTATTCAAAATAGTAAGTTTAGTACTGGCGACAAACAATAAATGTATTCGTTTTCTATAACATAAAATTATATATTGTTGTTCTAATAATGTCTTTATCAGATATATTTACTCCGTCTGTAGTAATTTCTTTAGCCATTTCTTTATTATTAATTGGATTGTTCGGTTTGTATGTTAGCAACAAAATGAATGAGCAAAATCATAAGTTAAACTCCATGTTTGACTTAGTATCTACTTTAGCAAATGAATTGCAAATGGTTCGTAGTCAACAGCCTGTTAGCATGGGTTCTGCTTCTATCGGAGGCGGTGGCGCAGGCGTGCGTGTTTATGAAAAGCCAGAAGTTGCAAATACAAATCATTTAGTAAATATGATTGATGTATCTGATGATTCGGAATCTAGTTGCGATGAATCTGATGGCGAGACGGATGAAGATGCTGAGTCAGGCGATGATAGTGATAATGATGGTAGTGATGACGATGACGAAGGCGAAGGTAATGCTGAAGAGGAGTCGGGAAGTGATGGCAAAGACGAAGAGTCGGATGGTGATAGTGATGACGAACATGATGAGCGCTCAGACAAGGCGATAGTTGTATCTGAATCTTTGGACGATGCTCTTTTTGAAGAGCTCGCCAACTTGGATGACATAGTATTAGAGGATACCAAGGTTGAGAGAGTAAAGACACCAGAGACAACCCCAACACAAACAAATACAAACAACGTTAAAAATTTAAACGTGGTATTTGACTATAAGAAGGCGTCGCTTGGCAAATTAAGAGAAATTGTCGAGCAAAAGGGATTATCCAGCGATACCAGTAAATTGAAGAAACAAGAATTACTGAAATTGCTTGAAATAGATTAGCCGAATAATTTTCTCTAGCCTTATATAAAATGTCTTGGGCAACATGTTTTTCTGGTTCAAATAATATTCATTTCAATTTTCCACCTATTATGCAGGACGGGCGAACGTATTCTTCTTATCAGCCTGAGGCCGTTGTGAATCAACGAATCCAAGAAGTAAATAATATTAATTCGAATTGGAAGTATCGCCAATTTTTAACACAAAACGCCAACCAAATCATGCAATTTAACACGACGGAGGCTTGTTATACTCTTGGATTAAGCCCACATTATGCGACAAATGCAACGCCATCTAGCAATGTGCCGTTCTTGTATAAATCTACTTTTGATACTAGCTCGCCTGGATTTGGATATCAATCGAGCGATTTAAAAAACCCTTATTTAAGCCGTCAACAATTGGAAGCTAGAATGATTTCGCCATCAATTACATTAAATGAGTATACTGGGCCTGTGCAACCTATGGATAGGTAAACCTTGAAAAATCATAAATAAAGACTTTGTTATGATTTTTTAGAAACAACAATAATCGGCATGGTTATGCTATTACGGATTAGCGGTATTTTCACGAGATTTAAATGTATCTTGATGTATATCATATGAGAATATTAAGCATTGATGTGGGTATTAAAAATTTAGCGTTCTGCCTATTAGAAAACGATAAAATCGCGAAATGGGATGTTATTAATCTTGCTGCTCAAGACACAAGTGATGGATGTGGTTGTTGTGTGGTGGATAAAAATGTGAAATGTAGCAACCTTGCGAAATTTACAAAAAATGGGAGCCATTATTGTTTAAAGCACGCAAAAAAGCAACCATTTCAAATCCCGACGCCTGAACTAAAAAAGGCGTTTATCAACAAACAAAAACTCCAAAAACTTTATGAAATGGCCGACAAATATGGAATTCAATATACAAACACAATGAAAAAGAATGACATTATACATGAACTAAACGAATACATAACAAATATGTGTTTTGATATGGTTCATAGTGTCGGCGCTGCCGAAATAGATTTAGTCACTATCGGCAAGAATATTAAAAAAAATTTTGACCAAATCTTTAGCGGGGGAGAAGTGTTTGATTATGTTATCATTGAAAATCAAATTAGCCCGATTGCAAATCGCATGAAAACGATTCAAGGAATGATTGCGCAGTATTTTATTATGACTGGGTCATGTCAGAAGATTGAATTTGTTTCGTCGGTCAACAAATTAAAAGATATTGCCCCCGCTGACAAAAATGTGAAGTTAACATATGGCGACCGAAAAAAGTTGGGAATATCCACATGTTTAGAAATTATAAAAGATACGAATTCTTATTCTGAGTGGTGTGCCTATTTTACGAGCCACAAGAAAAAAGACGATTTAGCCGACTCGTTTTTGCAAGGCAGGTGGTTTAAAAACCAATTATAAAGACTATAAATAGATGATTGCGCAATAATATATATATCTTCGCGTAAGACTTAAAATTATATGTTCTAATTAATTTAGTAATAGAATGGACGGACCAGAGATGATTGATATTTCCAGTTTCGATTTAAATGAATCAGGTAGTAGCCGTAGGTCAGGGTTAAAATCTAGTAATTTTGGAGGAGGTATTGAATTGTTAATGAATGACAAAGTTAAGGAAGGTTCGGGTAGCAAACTATCTAGCGATATTGATATTGATGATTTGACCAATCTAGAAAATGAATTGAATGATTTGGCAGAAGATGCTGACACAATTAATCTAGGAGGTTCAAATACATACCAAGCAAAGTCGGATTTATTTGGTGGTGGGGGAGACAAGCAGTCTGTTAAATTTAATATGTCATCTGGTGCAGCATCTATTGGACAAGCGACTGCAAATACGGACGGCGGGAATGCAAAGACCTGGGATGGTTATGGAAAGTTTAATGACATCCCAGTAAATCCAGACATGACAAGCGCACCTTCTCAACCGCAAATGTCCAAGGAGGAGTTGTTGAGAGAGAAATTCAAGTTTTTGAGAAAGTTGGAGGCATTGGAAAAGAAGGGCGTGGAGCTTTCCAAAAAATACAATATGGAGTCGCCTTTACTTGAAATGCAAGGCGAATATGAGACGATTATGGAAGAAAAGGCAAAGCAAAACTCAATCAAGTTTCAAGGCAACATGTTAATGGCTTGTATTAATGGTATTGAATTTTTGAACAACCGATTTGACCCATTTGATATTAAATTGGACGGATGGGGTGAACAAATTAATGAAAACGTTTCGGATTATGATGATGTGTTCGGTGAGTTGTATGAGAAATACAAGTCCAAGGCATCCATGGCTCCTGAATTGAAGCTTTTGTTCCAATTGGGTGGAAGTGCGATGATGGTTCACATGACCAATACCATGTTCAAGTCAGCCATGCCAGGTATGGATGATATCATGCGTCAAAACCCTGACTTGATGCGTCAATTCCAAAGCGCAGCAGTGAACTCCATGGGCCAGAGCAATCCTGGGTTCTCTGGATTCATGAGCGGATTAATGAATCCTGAGCCTGAACCTCCGATGGGACGTGGTCCTCCTCCGCCCATGGCGACACAAGGTCCAAACGCCATGCCTCAAACCCGTGAGCGTCCAGGTAATAATGCCAGTAGCTATGCGAGAAACAACTTTGCAAACGACGGAATCAATATTCGTGAGAATATCGTTGAGGCAGAGAGAAGTTCAAGGCGTCCGCAACAATCCGCAGGTGGCCGTCCTGAAATGAAGGGTCCAAGCGACATTAGCGACATTTTGTCTGGTCTCAAAACCAAGACGATTAATATTCAGGAGGCGCCCGCGGCACCAGCATCCGCTTCTAACCAAAACGAAAGCAGCACCATTAGTATTTCTGACATGAAGGAGCTTCAGGGAGATGGTGCAATGCCGAAGAAGAGCCGTCGTCGTCAAACATCAAATAAAAATACCATTAGTTTAGACATTTAATAAAAATGAAGTTCTTTGATATATTTTATGACAATATATATCAAAATGTTAGGCAACACCAACAATAACAACGCCAACAACAATAATAATGGCAACAACAAAACAGGTATTATGGCCTCTGTATACCCAACAACAAAACCGACTTATTCGTCCACTTACGAGAATCGGTTTGCAGAATATAAACCCATTGGAAATCCTGGGCTGGGTGGAGGATGGATGAGTATACAATCTCCAACGTCAAAACATACCAAGTCGGCGTAATAAGCTTGCGGGTTGTGGGATATGGGTCCCACCAGAGACTATTTACTATCTGGATGCGTAAAGTTGGCGGTAATGGTGGCGGACGGCTTAATAATATATTGAGCCATACTTGAATTATTGCAACAAATATGTAATATGTCCGACATGTAATTACAATAACGTGAATTCTCATTTGTTTGAGTCATGCATTTTATATATGCAATCTCACGATACTTACAATCCATATAGGCTACATTTGTACATTCGTATTTTATCATATTTTTTAGATAAGTCTCATACATGGAGACTGAATCGGACATAATAATAATATATATACTTTTTTTATACATATTATAAACGCAAATGCGTAATTGGTATATAATTTAACGACGAGTTTTTCTTCGGCGATTCATTTTTCGTTTTATAGTTCGTCGCTTGCGAGCTGTTTTTCGTGGTCGTCTTGCACCAGTTCGTCGGCCTCCCTTCATTTTGCGTGTTTTTCTGTATCGGCGTCTTCTGCCACCTTCTTTTTCTTCACCACCCGCATCTGCGCCTGCAGTTTCACTAAGGCCTGGTGCTTCATCACGCATTCTGTCAATGGTCCCCTCACCCATTGGTTGCCACATGCGTTCAGCAACAGCTTTTACTTGTACATTGATAGGTGGTTGCACCTCGGACATCCTAATGTTGAGGTCATCTGTTGCCCTCAATTTGTTTATATTCAAAGGATTTTCGCCATTATTAATTCGTGCAATAATACTAACACAATGACTCAATATAAAATTTAATGCGACAATTTGTGGGCGTACATCTCTCTCTATTTGTTCGTCTACTATATACTTCCATACTTTTGCAATGTCGGCTCTAATATTTGTAAATTTACCTGCATTTGCGTATCTAGATATGGCAAATTGAATATAGCCGTTATACTTTGCTACTATGCGTTTAATATCAGCATTTAAATTCATTTTATAAGCATTTGTTGCTAATGCCTTGAGTGCTTGTAGAGAGCTCACTTCTTCAACACCGCTTAAAAACGAATGGTCGACCATATCAGGCTGAACTACACCATTAGCATCGGCTTGACTTAATATATTATTTAGAAACCATACACGATATTCTTCATTGTCGGCTAGACTCTTATAGTCGTTTTGTTGAGCATTCCATTCCGCATTTTCAAGCGTTCTTGCGGCTCTAGCAATTAGTCTACTAGTATCGCCAAGACCAGCTGCGTCCTCTATATCAGTGCTATCAAAATTAACCATGGGAGACTTACCACATATAAGGTCATAGTATACGGATAACATATCTTTGATTGCATTTATGACATCATTAGTATTGGCTAAATTCGCAACTAAATCAGGGTCCGATTTGATTTCTTCATAAGTAATAGTAGGATTGTTTTGTATTTGTCTTGCTTTTTTTAATAGTATTAGATATAATACCTGTTGCATACGTGCGAACATTTTATTAGGAGATGCTTCGCCTGTTAAAACTTCGCGTATCTCTTCAACTAGAGGCGAATATTCGATTTGCACACCAATAGTAGTTATAAGACTACCACTCAATATGGCGACTTCACGTGCACCCACAACAAAATTGTTAACGCGAGGCGCTATAGTTTGCACGATTTGATGAACCGCCGCACTATATTCGTTAAATACCTGTGTTGCCGCATCCGATGTTAAATCGGCGGAATTTAATAATTCCTCACGATGTGGTTGCGTATCTGTTATTGTGCCGACAAGATACTGGTATATTGCATTATTAATAGGAACACTCAGAATAGCACGCGCAAACCCAGATTGTGATGCCATTATATTATTTATATATATAACGGATATAAATTATTAATTTACGTTTGAATTAATAATTTTGACTTGCGCTAAATAAATATTATTATTTCTTTACGCGCCTAGAATTATATTTGTGCTTTATACGCTTATGTTTGCGAGTTTTTGGTCCGCGACATTTTTTGTTGGCACATCGTCTAGTAGAACCGCCTTTTTTGCCACCATATCGTCGTCTCGTGCGTTCACGAGGAATGGCTCTGGCTTCCGCAACTGGCACTTCTCTCGCAACTGGCAACGGCGCCTTTGATATATCCTGCTCCTTAGGAACATAATCCGCGCCTCGTGAATCAGCCCATGCTTCTTGTATGTTATCCCACACCCTTGAGCATTGCATTCGCGCCTTTTGCACCTTAGAAATGGACGTGCCAGGATACAAATCTAAATCCATAACAACGTAATACGAATTTTTGGATTCAATCTTTTTAGGGCTCTTCAAGTAATACGCCAAAGCCTTCTTAATACTCTCCTCATCATTTGTGCGACTTAACCCTGAACCTTTTGGCAGATTCAATTTCTTATCGCGTGCAAGTTTTTCAATATAATCCTTGATTAAATCAATACGAAGTTCGTTTGTTTTGCACGCATCTAGAGGAGTTCTGCCATCTATCGCTTTTATAGTAAGGTCTCCACCAAACTCCACCAGCATTCGCGCGATATATCCATCTCCATTACGACACGCAAAGTGTAAAGGAGTCGCCTCGTATTTATCACCAGCATTAACATCGGCTCTCTTGTCCAACAAGAATTTAACCATCTCTCTATTTCCGTTCTTCACTGCAATATGAAGCGGGGTTTCGCCTTCTCCTGCAGAAGCTGGATTTGTTCGCGAGTTAACAAGAATGCTTACCTGATTTGGAGGCAACCTGTCTAGAATTTGTTTAACCTCGGGGAGAGAATTGTTTTGGACCGCTTGAAATAACGCAAGCGTCAAATTATATTGGTTTTGTAAATTCGCCTTGAGTATTTCATTTTTCACCAAATCAAATGGCGTCTGGCCATTGTTATTTTTCAAGGCGGGATTGGCGCCTGCTTGTATTAATAACAAGGCAATATCTTTGTTTCCAAGCAGGCATGCTATATGCAGAGGCGTGTTGCCAGTGGTCAAATCTACTATATTTACACCACGAAAAGTTTCCAATAATTGTTGCAGGTCTTGTGTCCGATTGTTTTTGACAAAGTCAAACATCTTTTTCACGTTGGCTTGGTGAAGTTCCATCTTGGCTTTCAGTGCAGGGTCAGTGCACACTTCTATTGGGGTTTTGCCAAGGACATTTTTTATGGTAAGGTCCGCGCCGTTCAAGACTAACACTGATGCAATAGCGGCATATCCATTTTTGCAGGCAATATGAAGCGCAGTATCGCCAACGGCGTTTTGTTTATTAATTGTTCCCTGTGCTCCCATTTCTAACAATGTCTTCACTACACCGAGATTTTTACTCTTGCATGCAATCATTAACATGGTATTACCATTAGCGTCCGTTTTATTGATAAGCGAAGCATCTATGTTTAGCTCACGTTTTACTTGTTGTATGTTATTTGTTTCTATAGCGCGCACTAACTCATCTTCTGGTCCGCCACCATGCTGCGAGGAACCACCCATTACCAATTTAAGTTGTCCAACTTTGGACAAGGGTGTATTATTACCAGATAATTTATTAGATATTACCTTAGTGTAAAAATTATAAAGAGCATTGAGGGACTCTCCCGCACGGGATTTAGCTGTAGGATTTAATATATTAATATCAAGATATGGACTATATGGGTTTGGTTCAAATTTTCCGACGCGTTCATCGGGTGCCTGGTCGTCTTCAGGTTGTTCTTCGCGTTTGTCTACAGGCTCGGTAAATTTATATGAAGCTAAAAATATCATATAATATAAATAAGATGGAATGCTTTTTAAATCAAATATATATTCATTCTTACGATTCCTTGAGGAGATTACAGGTTCTTTGTATATTACATGAAAATTTGGTTTTTCTTGGTCAGAATAGTCAAATAATATAAACGCGCACTTCTTAAAATTCTTCAACAAGTTAGTATCGTTTGCATTTATATAATCCTGCTTATTTGGAATATTCATAACAACAAATTTGTCATCATTTATTGGTTCTATATTATTTATACCTATCTGTATTTTATCATCATCTGGTAAAACGTTATAAGTATTATCGTCATTTACTTTTACTATTGTTCCCTTTTTTGGAAGTGCACTAATATTTTGAACTATACCTGTATTTATTGAGGGGGGTATGATATCTACTCTTTGATTCAATTTTAGAACAGGGTCGTCTGACGAATTATTGCCATTAAATGACAAATATTGTAGAAATATAAATTTTATGGTTTCACATATTTGCTCACACTTAAGGATAGTTGACTGATAGAATTGATATAATGATTGATTATATACTTCGTATATATTTGGTGGGCTTTCCTTTTTATCCACTTGGTTTTTTATAAAGATTTGTCTCGCCTCCGTGACTTTGATGTCCAATACATTGAATTCAATGTTTATTTTGTTTTCTATTTCTGTTGTGTATTTTTCCATATTTCTCACAATTTGTAGAATTACATCTCGCAACGTTTTGCCATTTTTGTCAACTTGCCATAAATTTATCAGTTGTTGTCGTGCTTTGCGAAACTTTTCAATTTCGTCCATGGTATAACGTTTGTCAGGTTTTTCTATATACCTACCAGTACTACTATCTAACCATAATCCTATATTATTTGATTCTATAAGAGAATTTTCAAATTGAGTATGCAATTGAGAAGTAATATCAACATTTGTTAATGAACTAGAGACTGGAATTGATACGGCGATTTGCTCCTCCGCAGCTTTTCTATATTTCTCCTTAGCCGCTCTTGCCTTTTCTAAGTTTGCATTTTTCTTATCTGATATGTTATTAATAATCTCCGCTTTTCTCCGTTTTCCCTCCTGTAATCTATCTATTAATGCCTTTTTTGATTCTTCTTTTGCTAAAATTTCAGCTTGGTCTACTAATTCGGTTGTAGCCTTTTTGTTTAAATCATCTACTTGATTTTTTAAATCGGCTACTTCTTCTTCTATTTTTGCTTCATCTTCTTCTATTTTTGCTTCTTCTTTTTCTAAATTTGCTACTTCTTTTATACCTTCTTCTAGTGCGTCAATTTCAACTTTTTTGTTAGTATCTCGTTCTTTTATATTTTGTATCACTTGTTCCACAACTGCATCTGCCTGTGCCTCTATCTTTGCTTTTACTTTCTCTACCTCAGCTACCCTCGCATTAGCAGCAACCGAGCTGGGTTCTACATTAACGTAGTTTGGCGTTTCATCCAGCAATGGCTGGTAAGCTCTATTAGCCATTTGTCGTTCCAACAATTTTGCAAGCTCCCAAGGCGACGCTTTTTTCATAATCTCATCCGCAGTTAATCTAGGCTTTGTATTTTGAGCAACCTGTGAGAGAACGCTTTTAATAGCCTTGTTAATTTTTGAACTCTTCTCCAATGCGTCGCCTCTTTGTAGTGCAATAGGAATCTCACTACGCTCCTTTTTAGCCTGTTCTTCAAAAATTGCGATATTAGATGTTTTTGGAATGATGACGCCGTATGATGTATATGTGGGAGCCTGCAATTGAAATCGGGTCCTATAATCAATATAAATATTGGGACGTGTATCAATCTGCCAATCGCCAATTATCCAATCATGAGCATAAATGGTATAAGGTGCACCTTCAATATATATGACATTGTCCGCCTTGAATAAAGTATCCAACGTTATTTGGATGTTATTATCGGTAATACCCTCCTCCTTTGCAGTTGTCAAGTCTGGTATTTGTTGCGGAGATTCATTCATAGTGCGGAGCAACAAGTTATTAAATTCGTTTCGGTTAAAAAATTGAGTGTATATTTCTTTACGTTCAGTCGGCGTCTCTCCCGCTCCTCCATATTGAACTTGTGAATTGTAATAAGGTTGGGTGTATGGTTGGTTGTATCGTTCATATTCACTTGGCAATTGGTATCTATTTGGCTCGTAGTTGTAAGGGTTATTGTTGTATCGTTGATATCCACTTGGCAATTGGTATCTATTTGGCTCATAGTTGTAAGGGTTATTGTTGTATCGTTGATATCCACTTGGCAATTGGTATCTATTTTGAGCAATGCGTTGCGATTGCGGAACAGGCGGTGGTAATGGTTGCGGATTATCAACTATTGATTTTTTTAATTTAATTCTCGGGTCAAACCACACCTGCGAACTAGTAGTATTCGGTATTGTCATTTGCGGTTTATATAACAAATTACGCTTTCCAGGTATTCTAGTATTCAACAATATAGTTAATGTATTCGTTAGATTTGATTGGTCGCTTTGTTCACTTGGTTGCTTTTCACTCTTTTCAATTAGTTCGCCATTCAGATTCAACAACATCATTGCAATATCATACAAGTCCTTGACCGATGATTCTACTTTGATTTTGTCTGGGGTTGCTCCACCTCTCTGTTTTTTAGAACGTCTACCTCCAAGTTTCTCTCCACTATCCTCCATATATATGGGGACGTAATTTGCTTCGGTTGTTTCGACTGAGAGATTCCTATCTACAGCATTAAAATCTTTACATATACTCAACAACCTAGTCACGATGGTCGGTTTGTCGGGCCGGGAGAGAATCCCAAATTTTAAAAATATATCACCGACTTCGTCTGTATATATCTCATCATGTTTGGTTGTTTTTTTATATTTCTGATATAATATTCCAACATCAGAATACTGGTCAAATCTGGCGGGTACATATCTTCCAGAGAACGCGAACACTCCAATAATACCATATATTTCATTATACTCTGCTTGTCGAATCCAATCATTTAGTTGAGTAGCCAAGGCATCATTACCTCCATTCAAAGCGAGTGTTAATTTGGCACTTTCTGCTTGAGAACCTGCATTGGGTTTATACAATGTATCTATTACTTCTATATCGCCATTGTTTTTACGAATCTCAATAAAATGCCCGATATTCGTATTTCTATCTGCCAGTAGGGTATGTAAAATCATACCTATCAAATTGTTGCGTGATTTAAACTGGTCAATAATGAATTTGCAATATTCCTCGGTTGTATATTTTTTATCACCAACGTTATTTATTTCAAATGTAGGATATCCCGCTATATTCAGCGCATTTCTAATAATAACTGGCGAATAGTTGCCCGCATTCTCACAACCATCTGCATCCACTCTAAAAATTATAGTTCCGGCATCATCAACTAGTATAAAACGCCTATTTATGCGACATATTTTATATAAATCAATTTTATTTGTTCTATTATAGTCTTCCAATAAACCCTTTAGCTCCGCATTGTATTGTTTGAGTGTTGTAATTGGTGCTGCTTCATCAAAAGCAAGGTGTTCTTTATATGTATCATTTTGTATGACACCACTTCGTATATTTTTTGGCGGACATGCTGTTATTGTCCAAACTTTATGAAACAGATTATGAAGCGCATGATGACCGCACAATGCGGCTGATTGTTCTTCTGTTCGCCAAGCATTGTCTGGTTGTATTGGATGATTAACTATTGGTCGTGCATCCTTATAATATTCCGCCCATTTTGGCTTGTTGTTGCACATATCTTCCAGTGGAGGTTGAGTTGGTTGCGCGTCAACTATGTCTGGTGTTTTTTCTTCCTCTAGACCATTATCGTCTACAGGTTCCTCTTCATCGTCCACCTTCTCCTCCTCTACACCATTGTCGGTTTCTGGTTCTTCCTCATCGGCATCTTTCTCCTCATCAACACCATTGTCGGTTACAGATTCCTCCTCATCGGCATCCTTCTCCTCCTCAACACCACCAATAACACCCGCATCAACGTTTTCCTCGGGCACACCTTGCATTTTTTTAATATCATTCAAAGTAGAGATTACGAGAGAATTAACCACATTCACATTCTTCCCAATTCCTTCAGGAGCTTGTCTTAATGTATCTAGTATGACTACTGCGGTTGCAAAATTTAAAGCGGTATCCACCTTTTTTGAACTGGCTATGATTTGTTCATATATCGGATTATATGTTTTATATAATGAAGTATCGTGTGCCATGTCTTCTTTATATTGTTTCGCAGAAGCATCCAAGTTTGATTTGATGGCTTCAATCTTTTCTAGCGCACTTTGCGCTCCTGCAATTGAATCCTTTTTGGACCACTCATATGCTTTTACCGCCCATAAACTTGCAGATTTAGTTGCTTCAATTGCTTGGTCTTTGTTCAGGGGAGTTATTCTACCATTATATACGTCCGTTGCCTTTTGTGTAGCTTTTTGTGCAAGCTTGTTGAAAAACGTTGGTTCATTGGGTAAAAGCTGTTCATTTGCCTTACACGAGCTGTCTATATCTGCATCATCACACGTATCAAAATCTTTTAATTTGGCTTCAATTTGCGCAATTGATTCTGCGTTAAGAATCGTATCAATTGACCCGGCATCAAATATGGTTGAATATAAATATTGTAATTTGCCAGGAATAAAAATAGAGTTTGATGCAAGTATTTTGTTCAGAATGGGTTGTAATTTACCAAATATTTCTGCCCGTTTTGTAAGGTTAGTTATTTTTAATAACAAATCAAATATATTAACTAGGGCAGGCTGTATTTGAGTACTTGTATACTCCTTAAATATAGTTGCATACATATACCACATAATGTGTTGATTAATTTCAGCACTAGTATCAATCTGTTTAATTAAATCGTATGCTTTATGAAGGGATTCATTACGCCATATTGTCTTCATCAAAAAATACACCTTGTCTACTGAATAAGCAATATATGTTATAGTAATAGTCGCATTAAAAGTATATCCATCATCACTATATTTGTTTACATAGTTCGTAAATAATGGTGAATTAATCTGTATTGCATTCATTTTACCTTCTTCTATAGTTTCGCTTACATTCATACCGCTATCTAGGGATTTCCCTGAAAAATTATCTTGATTTATTGGACGACTTGGATAAATAGCACCACCCAAACCAACCTTACCCTCATAGTCAGTATCTTCGGGTTTTATCTTATATAAGTCTGAAAAATACTCAGTTAATTTGCCTGCACTCCCTTGTTGCATAAATGCCATATATTCAGGTATTTTGTTATTGTCTGTTATTCCAAAACGATTGTATATGGAGTAGATAAAAGGTATAGTATCCCTTAAGTATTTGTCATTATATATTTCTTCCAATTGTAATTGGTCATTCAATACGCTTATACCTGGGAATATTTTTTCCAAATTTTCACGAAATTCCTCTAAGGTTGCCGATGTTTCTAACACATCGTATTTTGTCTTATTTGATTCAAATTCATTTTGCAACTGCACATTATTTATAGACATAGTAGAACGTAATAAATCTTTTTTAAATTGTACATATATTTTTACCGGGCTAGGGAGTCCTGTAGTAGCATCTAGAAGCCCATCCTTATCCTTATCACCTAATACATATTTATACTGAGTTGCTATATCACAAGTTTGATTCACAAAAAGATTATACCCTATAAATTTTGTATCTAATCCTGGATAATCGGAAATATTATCTTTAGTTATTTTTACTAATTTTGATGGGTCCAACGATGGACCCGTTGTTGTATTATTAATATTAAGTGCCATACTTATAATACCTTAAGAAGAAGTTTTTTCGTTATAATACACATATTATTTACCCTCTATATTATTCATATCATCCCTTTCTAATTCAAAGTCATATAGTGCTTGTCTTTGTGCCTTTACTTTCTTGTCTTGTTTTGCCTTTTCTAATATTCGCTCAGCATTTTTGATTTCTTCTTCCGAAACAAATCCGTCGCCAGTTGTATCAAGCGCCTTGTCTAAAATACGATATTTGTGCGGTACTATGCAAAATTTGCTTTCTTCGTTAAATAGGTGGTCAGATAATACAACAAATACTGCGGTAATGACCAAGGCCGTATAGATATCACGCGTACCCATCCAAGCCATTGCAAACACTAAAATTTGTTTAGTAACAGACAACTTGAAATATTGTTCTGCGGATTTGCTAAATTGAATAGAAATAAATTTAGAACCAATGTTCAACATAATCATAACAACTCCAGCGAAGAACTTGCTTTGGTTTAAATACATAACATGGTCATGTAAATATGAAAGTATTCCAGAGCTGCCATCTTGTTGGCCACCAGTAGTAGGTTGCGATATAGGATTAGGGGGCGAAGGTACAGGTACATTTGATTTCTTTGCCATTGAGATTTATTATTATAATAAACGAAGATTATTATTATGCCCAACTAAATGTTTTTTGAAGAACATCCACATATTCCGTCGCTTGTTTTTTTAGGTTATCAACGTACAATCTTATTTCTCTCTTTGTAGGATTATACATGCTACGTATAGTAGGCGTAAACTCTTCTTTAACAGCAAATACACTAAAATAAATGATTAAGAATATTATCAACATTAGCGCAATCAATATATATTGCTTCTTACTAGTCATGCTTCTTATATAGATACAATATTTTATTACAAACGCAAAATATTGTATCCCTTCATTTGAAATTTGTTCTATGAAAGTGTATTAGACATATTTGGCGGTCCCTGACCTTCTGTAGCAAGTTCTGTTCCATTATCAGGTTTAACTTCATCGTCATCCTCTTCTTCAGCATTTGCTTCTTCTTGTTCAACTTGAGCAGGGCTGCTAAATGTTCCTGCACCATAAGGTGTATTGGAAACTGGATTGGGGTCTTCAATTTTGCTACCGCTTACATCGTTTTCACCCGTAAAGCCTTCTTTATAATCATTCATGTTATACAATGTAGTTATAATTATGGTAGCGATGATGCCTACATATTTATTAAATAATGTTAGTCCTATGATAGATAGCACTAAAATACTTCTACCCAATAACGTATATAATAAAAAGCCGACATTTTTACCACAAAAAAACATCGTAGCAGCAACTAAAGCAATGGATACAAAAATAGAATAGTTTTGCTTCATATCTATAATTATACCTCCTATTTTATTTCAGCAGGATTTGATAATTTATTATCTTAATTTTTAATAAGAAGAATGTCTTTAGCAATGAGTGCGGCTCCCTATGATGATAATGAAAATAATAATTCAAATTCCGCCATTAATAATAAAAGAACTACATCACATAACAGAACACAAAAAAAGTTTCCAAGTCAATTAATAGATACGGACAAAATAAACAATGTTCTACAATCGATTCATAATACCTCGTCCGAAGGGTCAGAGGATTCGAGTGGTCTAGCAGATTTTAATCCGCCAAGTCCTCCAATTTCATCTGGTGTTCAACGGACGACCGATGCTAAACCGAACCCAATTCAACCTACACCAACTACAGAATCGCCCCAAACTTTAGGTAGACCGCCCGCTCCAGCAGAAGAATATAACACCGATAATTTAGACTTGAATAACTTTAGTACAAATTATGGGAGTAAAATTACCAATGAAGAATACTATAAGAGGTTTGTTCCAAATTATCCAAAGCAGCAAGCCGAGAATGAAAGGATAAATCGCCAATATTATAATCAATATCCTGCGCCAGCTTATGGAGGAAGCGCGCCTGATAATAACGTGTTAATTGAGAAAATAAATTACATGATACACCTGCTTGAGGAGAACCAAGACGAACGGGTCGGGTCTGTAACTGAAGAAGTTATATTGTACTCCTTTTTAGGAATATTCATTATTTTCATGGCCGATTCATTTTCTAGAATCGGCAAATATAAACGTTAATAAACATGTCGCATACTATAAATAATAACATGCAACATGTAATATGCAGTAAACTCACTGGCTTATGTCCCCAATATCAAGACACGTTCAGGCTGAAACACGCTATACGCAAAATTATAGAAAAAATACGCAGTAGAGGATGTGAAATTTGGAGGCGCTGACATCTTTATCTCATCTACGAGTTTCTTATTGTGAGAGATTTCTTCTATAAGTAAATACTCGTATTTAGGTTTTATAGCATCAAGCGCCAACCCAAACCCTTGTATGAAGAGAGACTTGTCGTCCGTCGCACATATACTGGCAATGCAACTAATACATTCGTGTCCATCAATCTTTACACATGTTTTCTTGAATACATAGACCATCTCAATCTGATTGCCTCCATGCTCACCACGACTATCCATCAAGAAATAAATATAATAATTTTCGGTTTTAATCAACTCTAAAATATTGGAAAGTTCTGGTGAAACACTTATATCAAAATATTGTCTCATATTTGCTTTTAGAAAATCCAAAAGGAAGCGAATGTTTTGTTTATTGCATTCTACGAGAGAATATCCTGGTTGCAATGCACCTGGCTTTGTCCAATTGCCAATAAAAAAACCATATGTAGTGTAAACACACAACGGCACAATTCCTGTAAGCTCGCCTTCTCTCTTGAACAAGTCTACGTGGAGTTTTTTATTCATATGACGCTGGTTATAGTAGTGCGTTTGGATTACTTGTGGCGCAGTGCCTTTTTTTCGGTGCGCTTTATCTATGCACAAATAATCAACATAATATGCGTAAAATACGGCTTCTTTGCTGCCATTTAGAATCCTTACATGCAGAGGTCTGGCTGTTATGACGCCGATGATTTTATCATTGGGAATCAACTCATTCGTTTTCACGTCTTGAATAAGCTGTTTTTCATTGTAAAAGGTAAAGAACGAGGGATGGTTATGGCCGTGAAAATAAGGGGCAATATTTTTTTTCTTGGGTAAATAAACATTGTCGCCGTTGCGTAAAAAATGCACTTGAATAAAATTGACAAATTGTGTAAGTTTGGGCGTGCCGTCAACATGATTAAAAAACAAGGTCTCTATGTTTGTTAGATTGGTATACCGATTTTTTTCTGGAAGCTCCTTGTTTATAATTCCGCATGGAAATAGATAATAATAAAAATCATATATGTGAAACACTGGCTGATAATACCAAAAGCCATAAGAGAGACGGACGTATATATAAACAAGTAATACTAATAATAGTATCCCTAATATGATGTATGTGTAATATTCTTGCATTTAATAAATGATTATAAAAATATATGTTTAGATTAAAAATTGTTATTTTAACATATATTTTTTTGAAATAGGTCTACCGCTGTATAGATATTCTTAATTCATTTATATGAACTATACTTCTTGACTCATCATGATAAACGTATTCTCCTACAAATCTTAACTCACTGCAATATTTTATTGGAAATTTTTTAGCATTAGGCTCCACTCTATAAAATGAAGCATGAATCATTGAATTATTTTTAACTATAGGATATATAAATTTTTTTAAAAATGTTTGGTCATAATCTCTATTTCCAACTTGAGTTATATTATTCATAATAGAAGTCCAACTTGGAATTTCTTTAATTTTTTTAGTTCCAAACATTCCACCTAAAATACAACAACCATGCTGAGGGTGATCTCTCATTATATGAAATACTTTGTCGCTATTTAACCATTCATTGACAGCTAATATTTCTCTTTGTATAAATCTAGTATCTGTATCTCTTGACATCATAACTTCAACATCAGGGTCATCAATTGCTTCAAATCTCCACATCATAGGTTTATTTATATTTAAATCACCTGTTTTAATAATTATTTTAGTGTTTGACATTGAGTTTAGAGCCTCAATCGTTTCTTGTGGAGCATTTTCATGTATATAAAACCAACATTCAAACTCTGGATAAACAATTTTTGCTTGTTCTGCGTTTTTTATAGCTCCTATATTATAAGTTGGGTTGTCGCCCCATAAACTAAATGAAATTACTTTTTTCATTTAATACTAATAATGTTGTATAATATATTTATATTAAAAATATTTTTAGTATATTAAATTTGTTTTAACCAACAAGTCCAAGCAGTCTCTCTGCAATCATTTTCACTACTGGCACAGATACAGCATTTCCAGCAAGTTTGTATAGGCTCGCATCAGACAACTTGGGCAAAGTATAAGATTCAGGAAAACCTTGAAAATTAAAACATTCGCGCGGAGTCAGTTTTCTAACGCCTTTATTATCCAATACTAATGGCACGTTATGTCCACCTGTTCCCATATTAGCAGTTAATGTAGGACATTCGTTGCTTTTATTCTCTCTTACATATACGCGTCTATATTGGTATATCGTATTTTGTTTGACAACATCTTTCTTTACCAAATCCCATGTGGATGATTTATCCGTGTAGTAATATTTGTCAGGAATGTTCTCTTCTAGCAATGATTCTATTTGTTTTTTTTCTATTTTATTAAAATCCAGAGAGAATTTGGCGTATATGTCTTCTGATTTCATGCATACGATGTATATTCGCTCTCTATGTTGTGGGATGCCAGTAATTTCTGCAGTATTCAAAACTTTACTTTGAATCAAGTATCCGCGATTTGTCAGCTGGGTTTTTATGGTCTCAAACGTTTTTTTATTATCATGTGAAACCAGATTTTTTACATTTTCAAGAACAATAAAGCTCGGCTTGTGATAATCCACGATTTCCAAAATTTTCCAAAATACGTTGGACCTGCTGTCATTAAACCCTTCCTGTTTTCCGGCAATGCTAAATGGTTGGCACGGAAATCCGCCGGTTAATATGTCGTGCGCAGGTATATCGGCGACTTTGATATCATTTAAATCCTGTAGCGTTAAAGGATGACTAAAATTTGCATCATATGCGCGTTTAGACCCTTCAACCATGTCATTTGCAAAAACACATTCCACCTTACCAGTGCTCTCAAATGCAGAAGTGAATGCACCCGTTCCAGCAAACAAATCTATCATTTTTAGTTTTGTTGCGGTTGTAGTTGTGGGTTGTGTGGTTATATGTGGGCTGTGGGTCCCAGGCGACTCCGCATCATGAATGAGTTTAATTAATTCTTGTCTAGTTTTAGATTTACATTTTGTAATTTGTAATTCCGCGCATCTAATCAATAAATCTGTTTTGGACACATTATCATAATCCATTTGAGAGAATATATACTAGTATGTTTAATTATATATTTTCATTATTCTTTTATTAGATTAAAACTCGTCTGTTTTATCTATTTGTATATGTATAATTATGAATATGGAAGACATTTGTAAAATATGCCACGAAGATTCAACTAGCCACTCTTTTTCCAAATTATGCGAAATCAAGGGCGTATCTGTGTTCTATACAAAACCAGCAGACGCAACAAAATATACAGATACGGAAGGGATTCTTGCTCATTATGACAACATGCTGAAGCATAATGGCGAGAAGCCGTGGTCATGGATTTTTGATAGCGACGGATTTGGAATGAAACACGCCATGGAAGTCCGCACAGGTATTGGAATTGCAAAGCTTATTACATCAAAATATTCTAACAACTTGAAAAAAATTATCGTTAAAAATCCGACTTGGCATATTAAACTGATGTATACTTTTGTCTCCCCTTTTCTCTCTACAAAGGTAAATTCAATGATAGAATTCAGACATGATTTTTCGTTGTAGAGAGAAAATGTGCAATTTCTCAGGGCTCAACTCAATTCCAAAAAATGAAATATTCTACAACTCCTTCTAATAATTCACGCTCCTTTTTGACTTTCGGCACGGCGACAACTGGCTCATTAATGCATTTTACTATCTCTCTACACATGGATTCGCATTCTACTATGGATTGTGTTTTATTACAAAGAATCTCTCTACAATAGTTCTCTTTTTTATGTGATTCGGTCTTGTCCATTACAATGTATGTATTGCGTATATATTTATAAAATATTATTATAACGATTGTTATACTATTGGGGCTTTACAAATATATAGAGGAATTGATATTCATAACCAACTTTCAATAAATTAATTTTTCCTTGCAGGATAAATCCAACTTCTTGTGCCATTACTATGATAGCCTTGTGCGGTTCCATATAAAATATGTGTTTATTCTTGCGCGTCTTGTCGCCATCCTTTTCCTTAAATTTCTCTGTAAAAGTAGCGATATTTTTATCCGGCTCTAAATTGAAATTGGCTACATATTCCATGTTATTAAATATAACCTTGGATTGAGTAATACGTTCCTTTGCATATCTTTGTGGTGATACTAAAAACAATGGGTTTGCAGGCGGAAGAATGGGGTCAAACATGTCTCTCTCAACAACATGTACCACTAAAAATCCGCCAGGCATGAGCCATCTCATAGTATTTTTAAAGAATGCGACCTTGTCTTTGAAATAATATATGCTAAAGTACAAACAAAGAATATGAGTATATGAGTCTGGCATAAACAAAGAGGAGTCCATAACATTTCCTTCAACAAAGTTAAATTGAGGGTAATTTTCTTTTGCCTTTTTCACCATGGCGGTAGAAGAATCCACGCCAGTTGCCTTTATACCTTGCGCTTCAAGTAGCGCAACATGATGACCAGTTCCACTACCAATATCCAACACAATACTTTCACTTGTTGGTTTGGTTGCATTAACGATTTCACCAATCTCATAATTATTCTTTACTTGATTGAATACTAGCTGGTCATAGAGACCTGCATAAAAATCATCGTAAACATCAGGACCTTCCTTCAACGTAAAAACATCCTCTTGTATAAATCCCTCTTTGTTGGAAGATTTATTTCTATTCATTATGGTGTTAAAAGTAGCTACAACTACCAACAATATCAATACTAATATTAAAATAATTGCCCACCCAGACAAATCATTAAAGATGGATGCTATAGAATTTTCTTTCATATATATGTTATAGTCATATTTTTTTTGTATAAATTATATTTAATGAATACCGATTCTGAAATAAATGATATACGTGAACAGAGAGATTTTAAAGGTATTACGTTTTCAGGATTTAAAAAATCAGAAGTAAGAAAAGAATTACTAAATAGTTTAACCAATTCAAAATTAGAACCCTCCTGTTATTGGAGCGCAGAATTAATATGCGCAGGCCATTTTGCAGACCTCTGGGAAATCATATTTTTTTTTTATAGCAAACATGTCCATCTAGGAAGTCCAATATTAGCGACTTACTTGGAAATGCGCATAAAAAACTTTAAAGATATCATTTCGGGAGGTTATAATGGCAAGGAGCTCAACATGCGAAATAATGACAAACTAAGAAAATTAATGTGCGAAGTCATTTGTATATTGTGTGAAGTAGAGAGAAAACATTCATTTGAAGAAATAAGAATAAATCAAGAGGACTTTGATATGACGCATCTTACAGACAAGCTAAAGGCTCCAAATGTTTTATATGCACAGAGCGTATTTCAACCAGAAGACCCGAAAGAATTATACATTGCTGTTAATGAATTGTCATATAATTTATCTAAAGAGGGACGAAATACGATTCATGCCTGCTATTGGCTGGAATGGATAATGGAGTTCAAGAATGTCTGCAAAAGCAAGCGCGAAAAATGTATATGTGAACGTAGAAGTTGGGCGCCAGTAGACAGCAAGGACCAACTAGACATCATTTGGCTTATTTGGGATATTTTTATGAAAGAAGCCGACAATAGAAAAAATAAGCTGATTAAGAAAATAATTAACAGCTTATTAGCGTTATTTACATTGAAATTTTCAGCAAGCACTTATAAAAAACGCAAATTTATCATGTATTTTATTATTTCATTGTTGGTTGAAAACCCTAAAATGAACAATGAGTTGATTAAGGATACCACAAAAGAGAAGGTTTCTCTTGTAGTAAACAAGGTGCATTTGGTTTATAAGCAAATTAAAAAGAACGAGCAACGCCCCGCGACGGATTACTTGTTTCATAATGTAAATCAAAGCAATCTAGAAAAAACGATTGAAAAATTGGACAAAATGAATGATTTTGCAGAGACATTTATTCCGCGTCTTTAGATTAATCAAAGCATTTTTGGTCAAATTGTCTATATCCATTATAATAAAATTCAGTGATACCTTTAGCATCATGATGATATCCATTATGTAAATCGATTAATGGCGCAGTTTGTTTAAAATGGATTAATTGTTCTACACATTTATACATTATGTTTCGTACGTCACCAGATAAAAAATCGCTCCAATAATCCATAGTATTTTCTATTTGTAAAATGTTTAATATTTCATGACATACATGGTGAAATAACGCCTTAGTAGGATGATTAATAGTATGAAACAATAAAGTATGTTTATAATTTTCCTGAATAAATTTTCTTATAGGTATTATGATTACATTTTCATGTATTTTATATTTTTGTGAATCGTTATATCTATGGTCTAACTCTTTTAAACTATTCTCCAATATTTTTTCTAGTTCTTCTTTACTTTTAAGATGAGGATTGTTAACATAATGTTCAAGGTAATAATCAACTGATTTACCTTGTTTATAACATTCAATCATATTAGCATAATGATAATCTGATGGTCCTGGTATTTTATGGTTAGCATAACAATCAAAATAATAAAGGTCAAAATGGTAGCTAGGTAATATTAGTACTTTGCAATCTGGATTACAATTACGAAGTATATAATTCGTAGATAAATATTCTTTTCCTAAATAATCATCTCGTATAGGTTGAGTAATAACTATATCGGTTGTTTTTAATTTCTCTGTGAAATCTTCTTGACTGATATCATTTTGGTAACATCTTATAAAAGATACATCATATTTATTTGAATTTAAATTTAATGTTTTGCATATAGTATCTATTTGACAATTTCCATAAAATAGGATTTTCATTATACAAATTATTTACAAAATAATTATATTTTTATTCCGCGATTTATATTCTCTCATTAGCAAGACATTTATACAACTTGAAAATTATATATTTTGTCATTATAATATATAATATGAAACATGGAACAATGAGAAAACGTTCTAACCAACGTGCCCGGCGCACGCGCGCTCGTGGCGGAAAAGCCCCATCGGCTTCTTCATTAGCTGCGTTTGAGAGCGACATTGTGTGTAAATTTTTAGCAATGCTAAACACGATTAAATTGTATCATTGGAAAACACACAGCTATGCAACGCACAAGGCGACAGATGAATTGTATGCCAGTCTAGGTGCCAATATTGACAAGTTTGTTGAGATTTTACTTGGAAAAGCACAGAACCGCATCAAACTACGGACAAACAATATACCCGTGAAAGATATGAATAGCCCGCAAGAGTTCAAGAGAGAAATTGAGTCATATAAGAGTTATTTAGTCAATTTGAGCAATAACAAGGCGCTTGGAGCAACAGGAATGACAAATACCGATTTATTGAATATTCGCGATGAGATTTTAGGAGATTTAAACCAATTCCTTTACTTGTTCACCTTCAAATAAAACTTGATAAAATCAAAATACATATATAATCAAAATTTAATATATGCATTTTATTTATAATGTTGCCCTCACCGAACAAAGATTCATTTCCTGAATTACTAACAAATACTCCAATCTTAGATTCCGACACCACCAGCGGCGAAAGCATGTTTTCTTCGTGGTGGGTATGGATATTCATTATTCTATTATTGGCATTCCTAGGCTTCAATATTTTCAATTATTTAGCAAAAGGCACGCAAGAAACAACTGATGTTCTCTCGCCATTTTGGACATATATTATGTCATTCTTTAATTACGGACCAACGAGTATTAGCTCGGTCCAAACGGATGAGGATAATGTAGATGGCGAGGATAAAGCCAGCCAAGACAAGCAGGATGGTGGCAAGAAACCAATCTCGGCAGAAAATGCAAAACCCAACATGGCTTCAGTGTCAAAAATGAGTCCAGATTCAGCTGATACCCACAATGCACCTGATAATGCACAAAACACGGCACTTAACCGCGCTTTGAATATATCAAAACAGCAGGAGTTGCCCAAGCAAGAATACGTTGCAAATGATTCATACGAGAATACTCAACAAGGCAAGGCGGGGTGGTGCTATATTGGAAGCGAACAAGGATATCGTAGCTGTAGTCAAGTAGGCGAAGCAGATATTTGTATGTCAGGCAACATTTTCCCCACACAAGACGTCTGCGTTAATCCCAACCTGCGCGCCTAAACATTTGTAGCCCACAGGAAATTTATTCCCGCTATTTGTCATAATATATCGCTGTCTAGGATAATATGTTGGCAATCCACTATTATAACACAAATCTATAATAGGGCCAGGCACATCAGATGCAGTAGTTGGATTACAATTATTATTTGCTTGTGTAATAGATAAAATTTCCCCCGTGCAAATGTTTTCTGCAACATTACAAATTAGATTACCTCCGTCAGGTATAACCACTCGTGGGGTTGGTTCTGGCGCGGGATTAATATAAGGCAGAACTGGAACAATTATTGGGTCCACTGGTTTGCTAGGTAATTCAGGAGATGGGTCTGGATTTATATAGATAGGCGGTCCTGGAGGTGTTACATAAACTGGACATATCTGTACAAATGTAGTGGTTATACCTGGTCGTGGTACAATATTTTGTGTATTTGGGTTTATCGGCAATTTGTTTGGAATCGTTGGTTCTACAGAAGTTGGACACGTAATAGGTCCAACTGCAGGAGCTCCATTATCTAAATAAATAGTCCTATAATTCACACGCTTTAAACTTTGTGTGTTTGGCATAGTAGTTGTTATAGTTTGTGATGCCCAAGTCGTATTACGATTGGTCCATTGCCCCTTGGCAATTTGCGAATAACGTTGTTGTTTAGTAATATTGCTACTATTTTTTTTATATTGAAGAACATTTCCCTTACTTGCCATGGCAATAGCACCTGCCTCTGCTGGACTTATAGTATCTACAGGTAGAGTTGAACAAATTCCTTGAACACGACTCCAAACACGTGGTGGATTGGGGGGTTGGCCATTAAATGCAAAGCATGCCATTATATATACTGGATTATTTTCTTTGCACCAATAATGAAGATAAAATCATATTTTTATTAAAAAATATGATAAAATAAATACAAAATACTGAACCCCAACAATACTTACGGGTTGAACATATCTTCGTTGCCGAAAAAGTACCAGCGCAAAGACAAGTAGTCTGGCTTTTTCATCTCTATATCACTTGCAGAATCGTCCAACAATTTACGATTCGGTCCGCGGTTAAAAAGGGCTAAAATCTTGGACGCATTCAAGGCATAGTTAAAATACCACAAATTAGAAACATACCCAGAAAAGCCTCCGTTCGCACAAAGCCAGACATCCCCATAGTTTTGTTTGGGAACACCTACAAGCACAACACTTTGAGTAATGACACCATTAATATAAACATCCAATGTTGTGTTTTGGCACCGAATAACAACATTTACCCACTTGTTCAATGGAATGTCTGGTATAGTTATCTCTTGATTCATATCATTGAAAGTATTCATAATGATTGCAAGGGCATTTGTGTTGGGAGCAATATACAATCCTGGTGCGTTATTTGGGTAGACCTTGCCATTTTGTCCAATACGTGATGGGTCGTCGCCCTTGTGGAAAATGTGTTTATAAATACCCGAGTTATAAGTCAAATCATCTATATAAATCCAAACAGACCAAGTGAATTCTATGCCTTCACGTTCATTTTGCGAACGAATAATAGTTTTAGACCCTTTTATTGCAGGGTCTTGGCTAAATACTTTTAATTGTTTCCCTTCTTGCATTCCATCAATAAAACGGGGCGAGTTATTTGGACCAAGCAACCAACTAAGTAAACTAATTCCTAAACGTAGCAGAATAATGAATACAAAAAAGGTTAATAACAAGAATGCAACCTGTGCAACTAAACTATTTGATTCTAAGAAATCTTTGGTAGCATAGGGAGAAGCACTAATTGAAAATTTATTATAATTTGAATTATCTCCACTGAACATATCCATAATCTATATATATATACAATTAGATATTTTATGGAAATGTAAATTTATAATGTAAATTGTGCCTTTTCTTGATTATCTGTTAATAATGCAACTTTCACTTTATATTTACCAAACAAGTTAGAAAACAATCCAGCACCATACCCAGCCATATAAGTATCCCAAGCCATTTGTGGGTTGGAAGAGTTATTCCAATATTGCAATTTGCTAGTCCAGCCATTAAAACCTCCATTTGGGGTTAAAAAAATATTTGCGGTAGGGTTGATTTTTGCAGTTCCAGGGAGAATACCCGTGCGGACAAGTTTACCATCTATATAGACATCAAGGGTTCGTCCATACACACTAAAGAACAAGTTCACCCACCTTTGAATAGGAATGTTAACTATCTCTAAATAATGAACCATACCTTGAGAATTCGTAGAAGAATTGGTGAAGCAGGTAACCGCAATAGTCAAGTTATTTTGCTTGTCGCCTAATATTACAAACGGACAAGGTTGTAGGCTAGATAAATCTTGCGGATTGTTAGTATTGCTTGTAGTAGTTGCAGACGTAGCATTGGAATCACTGCCAGTGGTCATTGGTTCTGTCGCAATGGCCGAGCCAGACCTACCTATAATAATTTTTTGTTCACCATAACGATAATTCCAATCGTTAATATAGAACCAAACAGAGTAGGTGAAATTGCTAGAGTTCATATTATTTGCACCCGAACTACTTGGATTAATCATTGTCATGACATTACCAGCGGTTATTTGTGCATTTAACATATCGCGTTCCTTTGTAATATAACTAAAAATAACATACAATAAAACTAGTATTACAAGTATCCATAAAATTGTTTGCCACTCCATATATAATATATATCTTCATAAAAAAATATTTATTATAGAATTATACATTTATCCAAATTACCCAAATTACCCAAATTACTCAAATATATTCTATTGGACGTTTTTACTAATAAGGTCCGCGTTTGATTTTGCAAACGAAAGCGTTGGCGGTGTTTTATCTTTTACCGAATTATACAATCCTACTATACTATTTGAATCTAATACATGATTATAATATACAACATTGCATATTGCTCCATTTATGCCATTTGGAGAACCAATCGTCATCGCGTCAAGTTCCATATACGGAACAATATTTTTGGCGGATTTCACAAGTTTTCCATTATAAAATATATCTAAAACACCTCCGTTGTAATTAATGAGAATATGATTCCATTTTTGCAATAAAACATTTTCTAATTTGTAGATAATAACATCCCCATTTTCGTCCTTGTCCATATTAGAACGCGCTATCATATCATCGGTAAGGTCTTTTATTTTGGCAGTAATCATCATGGTATTATTGCTTGCCTTGTATAATATGGCTGGTTTTCCTCCATAACTAAATACGGGCGTATATTTATCAAATGACGCATTTGTATTTGGAGGCAATGCATCAAGATATAACCACAATGAAAGGGCATAATTATATTCATAGACGGGATTGGTTGCTTTTGGGTCAATATCATTTAATGGTATGTATGATGCAATCGTATAAGGTTCTTTTAAAACGACAGATTCATTTACTAATATTTTTCCGCCTTGATATGTCGCAACCACCCATTGCATACCCAACGGCACAAGATAATAAATCGCAATCAAGAGTATGCTGATGACAAATAATATGACTTCGGGTAGCTTGGTCTTTTCCTTTTCCTTATAAAACTGAGTTACAATTGCATCAAGTATACCTGCAATGATACATGGGATATATAAAATGGTATTTACTAATAATCTAAACCAAGGCCATGACTGCAAAATAGGGCTTCTAACTAATATTTTATACATCAACGTAAGAAGGGTTGAAATAATCAAGACATTCAATATAATAGAGAATGTAGATGACGTGCTTGACGTGTTAAAAATCATAAAAACCAAGAACATTGTGAAAATTATGCTACTACTTACACCAATGGCGAGTTGAAATAGGTTAATTACATATGTTGGTGTGGGAGGTATATACGAATATACATCAGATTTTGAAAATGCCAGCACATAATATAGTATGATTGCAAATAAAAAAGAGCCAATAACAAGAGATGTTATGGTAACAGCCCCGAAATAATTACTTGATAAATTCAGCAAGTCGTAATAATACATGACAAATACTAACGAAAGAAATAAAAACATAATGGAGAGATATTTTATTCGTATTGCAGTTAATAGATTACTTGTCAAAAACTTTAACGGATTATATTTATACGTTATTCCAATGAGACCAACTAATACCAATATAGATATAAGGTCGGTTACATTTCGTGCTGAAAATATATTTGTTTTAGTTTGATTATTGTTTTGGTCATCAATATTAACTTGGTTATTTACAACATCAACCATGCTTAATTATATATATATCAAGAATAGAATATAAATTTTATTGTAATACTAGTGAGTGAAGTCATTCACATATTTTCCATGGCTGTTTTTTTACCATGGCATTCGCGACACAAAGCAACTAAATTTCCGACATCATTTCCTCCGCCATATTCTAGTCGTTTTATATGGTCTACTTCAAACCAAGCAGTTAACTGATTTTGGCAGTCTCCGCATTTCCAATTTTGTTGGGACGCGACGAATTTTTTCTTGGTTTCGCTTACCGAACGCTTTGTAGCCTTTTTGCCCGACTGAAGTATTCGTTGCTCGTTCAAGTTATTTGACTCCATAAAAGATGACATGAACGCGCCAGTTCGTGTGCCTCCTTCCCCCCCTCGAGGACCACTTCCTCCTCCCCCTCCAGTTTGGTCATTCATAGTAAAATCCAAAATCGGGTTAATCATATTCATTGACGTCTTATTTATTGGCATATATTTCACCATATTATTTGCATGCATTAACATATTTTTACATTGTGCAGGGTTGCGTTTTAAAAGTAAATAAACACCGACTCCTAAAACACCATAAAACGCCATTTGATAATATTTCTTGCCCGCCATGAACATTTTAGTATATTTTCCATCATGATATGTGTTGTATATTAAAAATCCCGTTACCACTATCAAGACTAATTCTATCCGCATATATAGATAATTACGAAAAGAAAATCGTAATTATATTACCATACACAATCATCCCTGTTCCTCAACATTATCACCCTAAGTTAAGCTATAAATGTAATGTTTGTGCTCTTATCATATTTGCTCATTAACCCAGTTCCCGCAATATGTCCCCACATAGGAAGAAAAATTTCGGTCGCTTTTCCTAGATATACTGACGAGAAACAATACAAACTTCTGGAACATATGATTACATCACAATTACACAAGAAGGTTAAATCCATATCGGCATCACTATTACGAATTCTCGGATATGGTAAATTTACCTCTCCAAGTGGTGATGCAATTATTACGACGTCGTGGTCTGGATATTTTGCCTTGGCACGATTTATAAAATCTTGTACTCTATGTTCGGCGATGGGAGCTTGACAATCATGTGTATTATAATGTCGCCCCCAACCACCAATAGCAATACCACGTCTCTCAAAAAATAAACGTTCGTCTTCCAAGTCAATATTTATGTTTCCTGAATTTAATCTGTCGCGATAATACTCAGCGGACAACATACCATTATAATCCTGACGTGTAGAAACATCATCTAGACGCAAATGCACGCCGATTGTTTTCTTGAAGTTAGTATCTGGGAAGGTATATCCTTTATTTACTATCAATCCGTCTAATATATCTCTCATTTTAGAATAAAGATGCGTCTTGAAGTAGCTAACTAAATCACATTCTATTTTTTTGCAGACCTTCATGTTGTTTCCAGGCCAATCTTGTTCGCTATTTTCAACAAAAAATTCAGTCCATAAATGGTCATGAGAACCAAGTTCATCGCCTAATTCCTTGTTATATTTGTTTATAAATATTCCTATCATTTGTATAAAAATACTCTCATTGAATAATTTACCCGCACTATCATGAATAAACCATTTATGGTAATGTGCATATATTATTTGCATAATATACCAAGTAAAATTTGCCCCCATTCTATCTGGTCTACTAATTAAAATAATAAACATGGCTGGCTATATTTGTAATAATAAATGATTAAAAAAATATTTTTTTTACCGAATTATTTCTAAAATAAATTCCTTAAATCATGTAGCAATTTGTCTATATCAATGTTTTCGGTAGGAGTTCTATATAAATAAGTTAGAATGAGGTTGTTTATTTTTTCATTTTTGTATCCTGTTTCCAGGAATGCAGAATAGCATATTATAAAACCCCACAAATCAAGTAATTTCAGAAATACATTTTTAAAATATCCAATTTTATCAAATTCACCATTTCGCGTGTACTCAAGCAAAATGGCACTTAGATATGGGATAATGATACTCTCTTGAATATGTTGTTTGCCTGTTATACCGCTCCAGATTGACGTAATCGTTTTAATATGTCCTTTACCTCGCTTTTTATTCCATTTTTCAAGATATTCCTTTAAAAACCCACCAACAGAATTGTTGTCTAAATGTGTTGTTGTCTTTAAAAAGGTAGAGTACATAGTTTTGAAAGTATTATTAAACAAGATTATAGAAAATGGCAAGTTATATTGCAATGGTTTGTTTTGTAATACGTCTGGTATATTTTTTCCACTTGCTGTATACATTGACAATCCCCAATCAATTAGTCTTACGTATTTACTGCTCACGTCAACTACTATATTCGCCTCTTTAATATCCGCATGATATACGTGATATTTATTCATGGGCAATATCCCATTCACAAGTAGTTGAATCATGCGCTCATTCAAGTCCTTCATTCCATCTAGCGATAAACCAGAATAGATATAAGTGCCCAATTCAACACCCCCATCTTGTAAATTTATACACGATACTTTATCGAGATTGCTGTTTATATTTTTAGCATTGAGGTCCCGCTTTTTTAATACTTTGCATTTTGCATCAAAGTTGCTCAAGTCTAAACGAGTTAATGGCGCAGGTTGACAAATATTTGCACCTTCAATAATAAAATAATTTTTATAGTTGGGTATTTTTTGCAAGATGGGTAAATATTTGGTTATTTCCATATATTCGCGTTTAACGTATTTGTTCAACATCAATTTTGATATTGTTTTTGATAGACGTTTTCGCGTTCCGTTGCATCTTAACGCGGGACGAAACACGCACCCATATCCTCCAGACCCAATTACTTTACCGCCATGTTTATGGGTTTTTCTTCTACGACTGGATGATTTATACTTTCTTGTTTTCATAACTATGTTATTATATTATTGTGATATAATAATACTTTTGAACGATTTTTTACTTGTCGTATAAATAATAAATGGTTGAACCAACTAGACAAATAATTCCCAAGTATATTGCCTTCTCTCTCATACGATAATATTCACTAAATTTCACCTCTTTCGGTTTATATGCTTCGTAATATTGAACGTAAAATTCACTTAAACTAATCTTGCGTTTTTCCAATTTTTCGTTGATTTTATTATGTATAAAATGCATCCATCGAACAAACGAATCTCTGGAATCTAAATAAGGGGAAACTGGATATTCATCTAACAATTTGCTAAAATCCGCGGCATGCTTTTCTACGGGAATGAACAAAGGCAAATTTTGTATGAAATCATAGTATTTTTTTTTCGTGACGGCATTTGGATACTTTGGATAATTCATTGAAATAGTATGCAAGAAAAACCAATAATGGGGTCCGAAAACTTTTGGGTCTAATGCCATTATAGTAAAATACATATAAAAACATTACAAGATAAACCTATAATGCACAAAATGGTTGCTCATACTTTATGTAATAATTGTGGAAAACAGGGGCATTCGTTTCATCAATGTAAATTACCTATAACAAGCTACGGAATCATATTATGTCGCCCAAGTAATAAAGGCATCCAGTTTTTAATGATTCGGCGTAAGGATAGCTTTGGATACATTGATTTTATACGTGGCAAATATTCTCCCTATAATATTGAACAATTACAACACACTATCAATGAAATGTCGGTCATCGAAAAAAACCAAATTATAACTGAACCATTTAATAAATTATGGGCAATGATGTGGGGAAATACGTCGTCGGAGAATCAATTTCGCAACGAAGAATCCATCTCTGTCAAAAAATTTGAGTTAATTACCAATGGCGTCTATATTAACAATGTGAAATATACCTTGCGCGATTTAGTCGAGAAAAGTGATACAGCTTGGACGGAGACCGAATGGGAATTTCCAAAGGGGCGCCGCAATCCTCAGGAAAGAGACCTTGATTGTGGATTACGCGAATTCGAAGAGGAAACTGGATACTCTCAAAATAGTATTGCAATCGTTGAAAATATTTTACCATATGAAGAAATATTTATTGGGTCAAATCACAAATCTTATAAGCATAAATATTTTTTGGCATATATGAATCAATATAACAATCAAGAAAAGGATGATATTATTAATTTACAAAACTATCAAAGGTCTGAAGTATCCAAGCTGGAATGGAAAACATTTGACGAATGTTTAAAATCAATTCGTCCTTATAATTTAGAAAAAAAGAAAATTATTACAAATATCAATAACTTGCTACAACAATATAAATTATATTATTCTACGTAATATATAAGTATGGCTTATGAATTAAAACAGGAATATGAATTAAATCAATGCGACAATCCTGAAAATCAATATAGCAAAGAATGTAATACTTTTTTGTTGAAAAAAGAGTTGGCGGAATTTAATTATTTATCTGAGAATCCCGACGAAAATGAATCCTTATATCCCTCCTTGGATGACCCCAATTTCATTATTAAAATTGCAGAGAAAAAAGAGTTTAACGATACGAAATATGACGGGGATATATATGAAGATATCCAAAAACGTGCAGATATGTTAAGCAACGCCGAATTTGAATTGGCACCGCACCAGCTATTTGTTAAAAACTTTTTGTCGTCTCAGACACCTTACAATAGTTTGCTGTTATATCATCAGTTAGGCACGGGTAAAACGTGTAGCGCGATTGGTATTTGTGAAGAGATGCGCGCTTATTTAAAACAAGTCGGTATACAAAAGCGAATTATTATTGTCGCATCACCCAATGTGCAGGATAATTTTCGCTTGCAGTTGTTTGACCCGAGAAAACTAAAATTGGTGGATGGATTGTGGAACATTCGCGCATGCACTGGGAATAATTTAATCAAGGAAATTAACCCAATGAATATGAAGAACATGCCAAAGGAAAAGGTAATCAGTCAAATAGAGACCCTAATAAAGACATCATATTTGTTCTTGGGTTATGATGGGTTTGCAAATTATATTACAAAAATTTTAAATTTTAATACTGAAAAGCCAAATCCAGCACAAGCAGTACGAAATCTGCGTGCGGAGTTTAATGGGCGATTAATAGTTATTGACGAGGTCCATAATGTACGAATTTCAGAGGACAATGAAAACAAAAAAGTTGCATTGTATTTGATGAAATTGGTAAAGTCCGTCGATAATTTGCGTTTATTATTGCTTTCTGCGACGCCCATGTACAATACATATCGCGAAATCATTTGGTTATTGAATCTAATGAATGCAAATGACCGCCGCGGACAAATTGATATTAAGAACGTATTTGACAAAATGGGAAATTTTAAACCAGGTGGCGAAGAATTGCTTATACGAAAAGCGACTGGTTATATATCCTATATACGCGGTGAAAATCCATACACGTTTCCATTTCGCGTATTTCCAAATATATTCAGTCCTGCCAATACTTTTATGGACAAGGCTTATCCAAAATATCAAATGAATGGGAAAATTATTACCAAAGAAAATGCAATTCAAATATTGAAGGAGCAAATATATACGACGAATATTGGTTCATATCAATCGTTGGTATATAAGGTAGTTATTGATGGGTTGCGAAAACGCAAGCCGGTCGCAATAAACCAATTTGGCGATTCGCGTAAGATGCCGACATTTGAAAACATGGAGACATTTGGGTATACTATGTTGCAATTACCCATTGAATCATTGATTATGGTATATCCCATGGACGGATTGGAAGAATTTGCCGAACGTGTTGCACCGATTGAAAGATATTCTGATGGAACTGAAGAGGAGGTTGTCATTGAACCTGAGCCTGTCATTATACCTGCGCCATCCGAAAATCTTGCAGTCGAAGAGGCGGATGACGAGGTTATTACTATCAAGGTAAAGCGTTGCCCCAACGGCACACGCCGAAATCCAAAAACAAAGGAGTGTGAAAAAATCAAAAAGAAAATGCTGGCTACTGAATACGTTCAAGATGAAGATGGACCCTTTGTAATGAATGTGGAACAGGTAAACCCAGCGCCGATAGAAGATTTAGATATTGACCTTGTGAATTTGGAAATTGAACCGCCACGACAAATTGATATTACTTCGGAGCCTTCAAGTGAAAACTCCATTGCAAGCACTGGTGGGGACTCATCGTCAAATTCTAGTAATATGGGTATGGGTATGGGTGATGATTACATTAATTACCACGATTTAACAGGTAAAAAGGGATTATCTAGAATCATGTCATTTGTTGATAAAACTTCTACTCCGCGTGAAAAGGGATCATATGCGTATAAAACAGAAAAATACGGCAGGATATTTGCTCCCAATGAAATTGGCAAATATAGCAGTAAGATTAAGAATATCTGCGACATTATTTTAAAGTCTGAGGGCATAATACTCGTGTATTCTCAATACATAGACGCTGGATTAATACCATTTGCTCTTGCACTAGAAGAGCTTGGTTTTACACGAAATGGCCGCGAGTCTTTGTTTAAAGACGCACCGACTTCGCCGATTGATGCAATAACTATGCAACCTAGAGATACTGCTGGTGGCAATTTTTCACCTGCAAAATACGCAATGATTACTGGCGACGATCGTCTTAGCCCAGATAATCAAGCAGAAGTAAATGCGATTACAAATGATAATAACAGGGACGGAACCAAAATAAAGGTTGTCTTGATTTCCAGGGCTGGCTCAGAAGGTGTAGATTTCAAATTCATACGACAAGTGCATATATTAGACCCTTGGTATACCATGAATCGTATTGAACAAATTATTGGACGGGCTGTGCGTAGCTTTAGCCACAAAGATTTGCCGTTTGAAAAACGCAACGTAGAAATTTATTTACACGGAACCATATTGCAAGACAACAAAGAGGAGGCTGCCGATTTATATGTGTATCGTGTTGCAGAATACAAGGCGGTGCAAATGGGACGTGTTTCACGCATCTTAAAAGAAACTGCTGTTGATTGTTTATTAAACAATGACCAAGTGAATTTTACTCAAACAAACATGAATATTAGTGTTCGGCAGGTATTATCCGACGGACAAGTAGTAGATGCTTTTCCGGTGGGCGACATGCCTTATAGCGCTACATGCGATTATATGGAGACTTGTGAATTTAAATGCAAGCCTTTTAAAAATATTGAGTCGCAGGATATTAACAATGATACGTATAATGAGTCTTTTATTACGATGAACAATGATAAATTAATTCAAAAAGTGAAAGATTTGATGAAGGAAAAGTTTTTTTATAAGAAGCACGAACTTCTCTCTAAAATCAATACTCCAAAGCCATATCCATATGTGCAAATATATTCTGCTTTAACACAACTCATTGAAGACGGCAGTCAAGTTATAGTGGATAAATATGGCAGGAGTGGATATTTAGTAAATATCGATGAATATTATTTGTTTCAACCATCGGAGTTAAATAGCACAAATTCGTCGGTATTTGATAGGTCTGTGCCGATTGATTACAAGCACAATATGATAAACTTTGAGTTGAGCGATGAAATTGCGAAGAAGGAATCGCCCCAAGCAGCTACACATGAAGAGAGAGAACTGAAATTATCGGCTGAGATGGATAAGACAATAGAAAAAGACGTCAAAACGAATGGCTTAATTACCTTGTGTCAAGCGAAATATGACCTTGCGCTAAGTTTTATCTCTCAGGATAGAGTTCCGCGTGGAGATGATAATTGGTATAAACATTGTGGTGTGGTAATGGGAAGACTTATGAAAGAATATCCCGACATAACATTAGAAGAATTGAAGGGATATTTGATAGACCACATATTAGATTTGTTGTTATATGAAGACAAGCTACAATTGCTGAATTATATTACAAAACTACAGATGGTAGATGAAACGTCTTTTGAATACAAAATCAAGTCTTATTTTGATAAAAATATCATTAAAGGTGCGGGTATAACTGGTATTATTATGTATAACAAAGACGACCGAAAATTATTGATATTGAATCCAGATGATAATTGGGTAGATGCTGAACGCGAAGACCAAAAAGATTTGGCAAACGCGATTAAAGAAAAGTATAATATAAATCCGAACCAATTTAATCAATATATTGGTTTTATTGGATATGAGGCAACAAATAAGTATCTTGTATTTAAAGTTAAAGATAATCTTGCAAAAAGAACACTAGGAGCGCGATGCGACCAGGCTACCAAGGCGAAAAATCTAGTTATGTTAAACAAGATAGTCGGCGAAGATGATAAATACACCAAGGACAATATTAAGCCTTTAACAGACTCTAGTGTATGTTGTCTACAAGAATTGCTAATGCGCCATTACAATAGTAGAGAGAAAAATGGTAAGATATGGTTTTTGGACCATACATCTGCCAAGTTATACAAGTTTTAATTTGCGTTTCGTTAATCTTTATTATAATATGTAATGTTTATTATAATAAGCAATGGAAAACTTGATTGTTTATAACTCACCTTTTGAAAAAATGAGAATAGGAAGTAATGCAGATGGTGGTTATGTGACAGCCAAATTACCAGATGGTTATGATCTATTTATATCTGGAGGTATTGCAAATAATGTAGATTTTGAGGAGCATTTTTTGAAAATTCATCCCAATATAAGCGGTTATGGTTTTGATGGAACTATTAATAATTTACCAAAGTCGGTAAAAAACTTTACATTCATAAAAAAAAATTTAGGAAATGCTAATAATGATAGATTAACAAATTTAGTTGAATATGTTCAAAATCATAAAAATATATTTATGAAAATAGACATCGAGGGTCATGAGTTTAGAGTAATGCCTGAGATAATCAAAAATGATTTAATGCAAAATATTAAACAACTTGTTATTGAAATTCATACACCATTTGATATTCAATTATATCCTGATTATTTTACAGGATTACACGATATTACCCTCTCAACTATGTTTAAATTATTGTTTGATTTAAATAAAACACATACCATTATTCATTTTCATGCAAATAATGGTTGCAAAATGGCAGAATATGATAATATTAAAATCCCTCACGTTTTTGAACTAACTTATATTAGAAATGATTTAATGAAAGAAAAGGTGAAAAATAATGAACGATTGCCAACAAAATTAGATTTTAAAAACGTTCAGCACAAACCAGATTATTCATTTGATTCATACCCATATTGTAGTCTTTGAAGATGTAATATAATATTATATAATATAAATATTACGCTTGTAGTAATAGTATGACGGCAAGCGACGTTTTACTTATGATAATTATATTTAGCGGAAGTCTATTATGTATGTGTGTTGCAAATTTCATCCGTTGTGCTGAGGAGGATTTTAGCTCGGAAGTGAGAGAACCATTGCAAAATAAAGAGACGTATGGTGCAGATGCTATGCAAAAAAAATAAATGTTTTACATGGGGGGTTATATAAAAAAAATGAAAAATAGTTAAAAGAATTGTCTATATAGTATATAATGATGGAAATGCAACCTTCTAAATCAAAATTCAAAAAGAAGGATAATAAAAGGGAGCAAAAAATAAATTCCATTTATTCAAGATGTTTAATTGCAAGACAAGTGACTTTGCCCATGGTTTCTGTGGGCAAAAACTTGAAAGAAACCATTGAAAAAAATATTAAATACGTTATAGAGGGCAAATGTATCGTTGAAGGGTTTGTTAAAGTTAATTCAACAAAAATTATTACCTATTCCAGTGGGGTTATAAGTGGTGGAAATATATTATTTGAAGTTGTTATTGAATGTGAAGTATGCTTTCCAGTGGAAGGCATGGTCATTGATTGCGTAGCTAGAAATATAACAAAAGCAGGTATACGTGCAGAAAGTGCAACTGATTCACCGAGCCCAATAGTAGTATTTGTTGCAAGAGACCATCATTATCAATTAAAACAATTCTCAAATGTTCAAGAGGGGGATAAAATTCGCATACGTGTTATTGGACAGCGTTTTGAGTTAAACGATAAATATATATCTATTATTGCTGAATTGGTGTAAAACCAGCCATTTAAAAACAATATAAAAACATATTCTTATTTCTTTTTATATTATGACTGAATTGGCTGTAATCCGCGATTCCATTGAACAAATGTCAAAATTCAATCAAGTTGAAGTTTTACGTATTTTACATAAACATTCGGATGTTATTTTAAATGAAAACAAGTATGGTGTTCATGTTAATTTAACCAACTTGTCGGATTCTGTGTTGCAAGAATTAAAAATGTATGTATCGTATGTAAATGCACAAGAACAAGCGCTCAAGACTGATGAAAAGCAAAAGGAAACGTTCAAGAGTATATATTTTTCGTAAAAGATATAAACGATATGTGCGTTATTAATTAGTATAGCCCACGCATGATGACTAGCAACACACGCATGGATAATTTATTTAACATTGATTCGTTAAGCACATACATGTTAAATCTGAAAAATTTAAATAAAATCATAAAAAATGGCGCAAGTTATGATAATATTCGTAAAGCATCAAGTAAGCAGTCGCGCGCTCGTACTGAGACGAATAAGGAGGAATCCTCCTCATCACAAGGGGACACTTTTTTTCCTGACGTTCATGATTCGCTTTTTTGGTCTTTTTACATTATGAAGAATGGGCAAGAGGAATACGAGTCGCTTGGCAAAATCAATATCGTTATTGAACGAAAAATCAAAATTGAATATATTGAACGACTTCGCGAAAGTAAACAAGTATTGAAAACGTATAAAACCGCGCCACTTACCCATCTTGAAAACGTATTATTAAACGAAAAACAAATTGATATTAAGACCCTCATTGCATTGTGTGTTATAGAAGGAATCAGTTTCATGTATATTTATAAAAATACATATTTTGAGATGAATATTGATGCCGACGAAAGCACACAAATTCATGCGATTGTGCGAATGGATATGCCTACCAAATATGGCTATAAAATCATACCAGATGCCAAACCTATTCGCGAGTCATTTTACAAAATTGATAACATGAATAAGCCTTTAAAATCTATGTCTGCGTATAAATTAGACGAGCTTCTCGTGTTTTGTAGTAAATTAGGAATGACGACGAGTGATGATGGTAAGAAAATAAACAAGAAATGTTTATATGAGATGCTCGTCCAATATTTTGTATTATAGAAAAAAATGAACAAGAATATAAAAATATGTCCTATTATTATACAAGAATGTCTACGGGAAATTTCAAAAAGCGGGGGCCATATAATAAAAATGATAAGCAACACGCAGAATCAAAAGTTGCGCCCCCTATATTATTGAATCGCCTTGTTGAACGTTATTATGCATCAAATCCACATGTAAAAGATGTTACGACAAATCACGAATTGGAGGTTAAGTTTGGAACAAAGGGGGTAAAACCTCTTACCAAGATTGATTATGATTCAGTTATTCGTAAACTTAAATCGTTGGGTTTTTCGTGTGTAAACGAACAAGGTGGTTATTTATTACGCATGTATTATGAACATTTAGATAAAAGTGGGCAGTTTAAAGAATCAAATATTCGTACAGAAGTTTCAGGGTTTCGGGCAATTCAAGAATATTGTAAGTCCAATGACATTTTGAAACTAATTGGCATGGAAGAACATATGCGGTCTGTAAAATTCGTGAAAAAAAGTCGCATATATGACAATGATGAAATGGTGCGTGACGTAAATTTCAACGATTTTAATTTTAGAGTATCCTACCAAAAAGAAGAGGAAATCTCCATGTCTAATATTATTATACGAAATGTCACGCAAAATTGGAGCCAAACTAAAAAGTCTTTCCGATATATCAATCGTGTAACATTCACACACGATGACTTGCCAATTAACGTCGATATTAGTATTGTTAAGAGTTCGCATCGTGAAGGCTGGGACTTAAAGAAGACATATACTACGGATGAATCTGGCGTATTTTCCAATCCAGAAGTTTACGAGATAGAACTTGAGTTGGACAATTCAAAGATAGGTCCAGGCACAAGATTTAGTAATGCTGAGACGATTCTATTCGCTTTGCGAAAAGCCATTAAATATGTTCTCATGGGTTTGCAATCCACAAACTATCCCGTTTCAATAGTTGAACAAAAAACCACATTGCAGTTATATATGAAACTATTGTACGGCGAGTCATATGATGTTGAAAAGCGTATCTATCCTAAAAATTTCATTGGGCCATCGTCATACACGTTGCAAATTGAAAACATTATTCCAGTAGACGACAATCTAAATGTTCCAAACATTCGTAGGAATTATGTTGTCACGGATAAAGCCGACGGAGAAAGACATTTGATGTATATTTCAAATGGTGGTAAAATCTATCTCATTAACACCAACATGAATGTTATCTTTACTGGCGTAATAACAGATGAAAAATCGCTGTATAATTCTCTATTTGACGGCGAATTGATTTTGCACAACAAATCTGGACAATTTATCAATTTGTTTGCAGTATTTGACGTCTATTATATTGCCAAGGACGACGTCCGTGCGCTTGGATTTATGGCTGAAAACGACGACCAAAAAACTCGTTATCGGTATCAAATTATCAAGACTGCCTTGAATATCTTGAAACCCAAGTCTATTATAAAAGACGAAGGTATCCCAATGCGCATTGAGGCGAAAAAGTTTTATCCAGAGGTTGTCTCGTCGTATAGTAATGGTTCTGATGTATCCATCTTTGCTGCATGCAAGCATATTCTTACAAGAGTAGATAATGGTTTGTTTGAATACAACACAGATGGTCTCATCTTTACGCCCGCATTTATGGGAGTCGGTGGCGATGCCATTGGTAAAACTGGGAAATTAACAAAAACCACGTGGGAGTATTCGTTTAAATGGAAACCTCCGCAATACAATACGATTGATTTCTTGGTCGTGACCACCAAAAAAAATGGAGAAGATGTTATTACGCCCATATTCCAAGAAGGCGTAACCTCGTCAGATTTCAATGAATACAAGACGATTGAATTGCGATGTGGCTTCAATCAACGTGCGCATGGTTATATTAATCCGTGTCAAGATGTGTATGACGACAAACTGCCAGAATTTGGAGATAAGGAAGACGACGACCATTATAAGCCAGTATTGTTTTGTCCGACAAATCCATATGACCCAGAGGCTGGCATCTGTAATATTATGTTGAAAAAAGACGATACTGGTGTCATGCAAATGTTTTCAGAAGATGGCGAAGTGTTTGAAGATAATACTATCGTTGAGTTTAAATATGACATGACACGCGAGCACAAATGGCGATGGATTCCGATTCATGTCAGAAATGACAAAACCACGGAATTGAGACAAGGTGTTAGCTTGAATTTTGGTAATGCGTATCATGTTGCCGAAAGTAATTGGAAATCCATTCATAATCCAGTGACACAAGAAATGATTTCAACTGGCGTAAATATTCCCGAGGTGGAAGGCGATGCCGACGTATACTACAACCGACTGGTATCTTCCAATAAAACGATGGGTCTGCGTAATTTCCACAACTTTATCAAGTATAATTTAATCAAGGCGGTTTCAAAAAAGGGCGAAACCTTGATAGATTATGCTTGCGGAAAGGCGGGGGATTTCCCCAAGTGGATTGACGCACAACTTTCCTTTGTATTCGGTATTGATAAATCCAAGGATAATTTGGAGAACCGAATTGATGGTGCATGTGCTCGGTTCTTGAATTATCGCAAGACGCGTAAGCATATTCCGTATGCATTATTTGTGAACGGAGATTCATCCTTGAACATACGCAACGGCTCGGCCATGTTAAACGAAAAAGCTGTTCAAATAACCAAGGCAGTCTTTGGCGAAGGCACAAAGGACGTTGAAAAATTGGGTGCGGGTGTAGCAAGACAATATGGTAAGGCTGTTGATGGATTCAACGTATCATCCTGTCAGTTTGCCTTGCACTACTTCTTTGAAAATATTACCACCCTTCAGAGTTTTGTACGCAATTTAGCGGAATGCACCAAGTTGGGAGGATACTTCATTGCGACATCTTATGATGGCAAAAACGTGTTTAATATGTTGAAAAACAAGGCGGTCGGAGAGGGAGTTAGCATTATTGACGGGGGGACAAAGATATGGGAAGTTCAAAGACAATATCGTAGTGCGAATTTTGCAAATGACTCCAGTTGTCTTGGCTATAAAATTGATGTTTATCAAGAGTCTATTAATAAATTGATTCCGGAATTCTTAGTTAATTATGATTACTTCACACGCGTCATGGAAAATTACGGATTCCAAGTTATACCGCGCGACGAAGCAATTGAATTGGGGCTCCCAGAAGGGTCTGGCTTGTTCAGTGATTTACATACATCTCTTATCAATAATGTTGCAAAAAACAAATCGTATGCAAAAGAATACAAGGGTGCGTTAAATATGAACGCCAACGAGAAAAAGATTTCCTTCTTGAATAGATATGTCGTTTACAAAAAAATCAGAATAGTAAATGCTGCAAAAGTAATCCTAGAAGAAGCTGAGGTGGTGGAAGTTCCACAAGTCCAAGAAGTAGTTGAATTAGAGATTCCCGTTCCCGAGAAGAAAAAACGTGCACGAAAAGTCAAGGCGACAACGGATGAGGCTTCCAAGCCAAAGTCAAAACCTAAAGGCGCTAGAAAGCTAGCTACAAAATTAGTAATCGTTGAAGATGTTGATACTAGTGCGTCATCAAATGGCTCCAATCTCACGACAGCCCCTCAAAAGAAGAAACTTGTTTTACAAGACGGGTCGGATTCTGATTAAAATATCAGGTATAGGTAAATCCATACATGTAGATTATTACTTAAATAAATCGTGAATTAGTATATAATACTCAAATGAGTTATTATATATTACCGAAAATAAATACAGAACTTATCCTAGACCCATCTGTTCATCTTAGTATGGACAAAATAACACCCTATATTTCTCAAAGCTTGGTGAATTATTTAACAAAGGCTACAAATAGTTTAAACAATCTATTAACATTTGATACAACATATACATTTAAATTTCTCAATCAATTAATTAATCCATACGAATACCTTTTTTCTAATGTGCCCAATTCAAACCTCTCTATTTGTAAGATTAAACCAAGTTCAAAAATATATTATGATATTTTGGAAATCTACAACACGTTAAAATTATCGGAATGTTTACCAGAAAAGAATATGACCGCGTTTTATTATGGAAGTAATGGTTCATGTGTTTTAGAATATATGCAGTCATTTCGTGAAAATTATGACGATACAAATATAGTAATTGAACCAATATTGCATAAACAAAATAGTACCCCATTGAATAGTGGAATAAATATGCAAGATGACCAATCATATACACCCATTCCAGATGATATATTAGCTATGTGCGATTACATGTATATTGAATTACCTGATAAAGTATACTTGGATACAAATAAATACATACTAGGGTTGTTGAAGGCTGTTAAATTTATACTTATGTATCAATCGCTACAAGGGTGTATGATATTGAAGTTGGGACATACCTATTATAAACCAGTTATAGATATTTTGTATATTATAAGTAGCCTGTATAACAAGGCTTATATCATCAAACCAAATACCAGCAACAATATTTATGATGAAAAATACCTAGTTTGTAAAACATTTACATGTACTTCACAGAAAAGGGGCGCCTATTTTGATAAAATTGATAAAATGTATACTATTTGTTATCGTGAACAACATGAAATTAACATTCAATCTATAGTTAAGAATGAAATAAACATGTATTTTTTAAACAAAATGGAAGAATGCAATATAATAATTGGACAACAACAAATTGATGTGTACGACCAAATGATAAATCTAGTTAAAAATAAAAATAAATTAGACAAGATAGAAACGACACGAAAACATAATATTCAAAAATGTATAAATTGGTGTGAGAAATATAAACTTCCGTGCAATAAGTTTGCAGATAAAATTAATATTTTTTTACCCATTACCGCACACGATACGCAAAGTGTTAAAAAATCAGAGGATACATCTGGATGTTGGATTGAGAACGACGAGAATGAATCAAATGGTTATAAATCAGAGAATAGCGACGACATGCAATCCTACATTAGCAATAATAATATTGATGATGAGGCAATTTTTGACAACTGCATTATTAATAAAGATTTATTACATGAAATAGAATATGGTGTGGAATAAGACAACTTTCTAAAACGGGGTAGTGTTATATATTACGATATCATTCGTTTTTTGATGACACATTCTAGGATTTTGAAATGTCCCTATGTAAGTTCCTGCTTGACATGTAGGTGCCTTATTTTTTAATCTGTAATTCTTTGACAAATGAGCTAAATTCTTCTCAATTGTATCAACATTTAACTTCAAGTTCAAGGTTCTACTTGAAACTGCGCCTTGTTGGGCAAACTGATAATTGTTAGGTTTATATACAACCAATTTGCATCCAAGTGGGTTAGTTGGACCAGTAATCGGTACTCCTGTGTAGGGGTTCAATACAAAGGCATCATATATTATGATAGCACTTTCCCTATTGGGTTCAGGTAAATTTTGGATAAATGTAACCAATGTTTTAAAGGTAGTTATTTGTTTATAAATCTCTTTTGCCTCATCGTTAGAAGCAATAATACCCTCATTTTGAAGAATCAACAATATCTCCGCTACAAGAGCCGCTTCACTTGCAGTGTATATTTCACCATTTGGCTGACAATTCGCAACATATGTGTTATATTCGGCGCCAGGGCTTCCAGGCTTTGCCTCGGGGTCGCTCAACGGAACTGCAGGGCGTACAAAATTAAAGGCGCGTTGCTCGTATGTCTTGCATCGGTTTTCTAGGTATTGAATATGTGTCGTGTAATAATTTTGTTTTAAATTGGTTGACGCAGGAAGCACACGTCTGCGGGCCTTTCTTTCCTCATTGCAACAGAAAGTTGGTGATGTTGAAACTGGTTCTGGATTTTCTGTCAAATATGGAATGTTAGGATACAAGTTTGCAGATACACATATTCCTTGACAATTTGTCGGAAGATTTAATAAGGTATTTTGCTTGACACTATAGCTACCTGGATTATCAATCATCTGTTTCACTAAAGTTCCTGGCGTAGAAGATTTAACTTCACGATTTATATTTCTATCTAATTGAACATAATCTCCATAACTAGTCGCATTATCAATAGCAACTCTAGGAATCGCACCCTTTCGCGCATGCTTTATCGGTCTCGGCTTGCCGAAAGGCGCAGGAAAGTTATTTCCATAATCTAAATTGGTTAATGGACGAATAGTACCTGCAGTTATACCTACAGGTGTTTGAGATAAACCAGTTCCCTTCCACGTAATATATTGTTGAGGAAATGAACTTTTATGGTTATAACCAGATGCAGGGCTAGGTCTCATACCCAATGGATAAAATGCAGAAGACATTATGTATACTATTATTATAGAAAATAAAGTATTGGTATATTTTATATATGTTGGTTAAGTCGCTTCTTTTATTTTTCATCATTCTATTTTTTATTGTTCTAATTAGTTATCAAATATATTCATCTCGGACCATTATTGAGGGATTATGTCCAGACGATTCGTTGAAGGACCATGACGAAATTATTAAAATACAGGCGGAATTAAACAATAAATATAGACCGCTAATTACAGATAGTGCAGGCCAGCCAGTAAACTTGTTGTCTAGAGTAACCAAACTAGAATCAAATGTGCAATTAATTACAGACCAAATGGTGCAGTCGAGCAAAGCGCAAGCTGCAGCGGTTCCGCCAGCCCCTCAAGTGGAACCTCTTCCAGCGGGTAACTAAATACAAAAGCCAAAATGCCAAAATACCAAAATATTATATATAGATTAAATATATAATGTCTTTTTATGCAAATGCCAAATCAAATCCTCAAGGAGTACAAGCAAGTTTACTTGGGCCTTCTTATAGTTATAAAGACCAAATTAAAACACCAGAAGAATTAGGTATGAGTGATAGAGGTAATATGACTGCATTAGGAAATGATATTACGGGGTTGATTGGATACGTTTCTGTATTAGTTGATGGTGGGGGGAAGGCGTCCAGACCTGGAGGACCTTTAGGCAATAAATTTTTCATGAAAACGGGGGCAATGTGCAATGATATCAATACAAAAAAAGACGTTGACCGATATATTTATGTTAACAATGTACCAAACGCACCATTGCCTGGATTAATCAAAGGAGTTACAACGGGATTGGGTACACTGAATCCATTTCGGATAATGGGAGCTTTTGCAGAAGGTTCAAAGCCTCCGTGCAGAGAAATTACGCTACAAGTCATTGATAATAATAACCAACGTTCGCAAGAAACCCACTTTGTAACTCTCTCTGATATTCAAAGTCTAGAGGGGTTTCAAAATAATAATTTACAAAATTCTGCACCAGTTGAGATGCCACATGACCTCGGTATTCAAATGTATTTTATTACCTTGTCTGGTTTGGGTTTGTATTTAATGTATAGGCTTATGAATAAATAATACGTTATCTAATATAAAATATAATATACAATATACAATATATATGGAAGAAATAAATCGTATATTCTATTTATTAACTATAAATAAGCTTCCAAATAAACCTTCAGATGATATAATGGAGCATTTAGAAACTTTATATAAGTATTCAAAGGAATGTGATAGTGTATTTGAAACTGGTGTGCGTGGCTGTGTATCATCGTGGGCATTTTTAAAAGGATTATTAGATGGTGATAGGACAAACAAAAAAAAATTATTTCTGAATGATATTACTACCTGTTATATAGATGGGTTATTATCAATTAGTAAAAATTTTGATATTGAAATAACATACGAATGGAAAAATAATTTATTGTTAGAATTCAATCAAACATATGATATTACGTTTATAGATACATGGCATATATATGGTCAATTAAAAAGAGAATTAGATAAATTTTCAAAAATAACAAATAAATATATTATTATGCATGATACAACGATTGATGAAATAGATGGTGAAACTATAAGAAATAGATGGGATGCTGTAGAACAAAGTAAAGAATCTGGGTTCCCAATTGAAGAAATTAATAAGGGTTTAGGGCCTGCGATTACAGAATTTTTGTTAACTAATCCAGAATGGTATATTAAAGAAAAATTTATAAATAATAATGGGTTAACCATTTTAGCTAGAAAATAAATTAGATTGTCTCTCTGATATTAGACCCTTATTTTTTTATACCAGCGAAGATTTAAAATTGGACATTTTAAATCTTCAATAGTTTAAATGTCAAAAATATATTTATATAATTATAATATGTTACATCCAATCAATTTTAGCATTCCTAAAGAAAAATTATGTGAAATTCATAAGGTAAAAACAAAAATATTATCAAATTTAATACCAGGAGATATTACAACTTATATTTATAATACCGAAGAAGAATACTATAACGAATATAAAACTTCTTATTTCGCTATAACTAAAAAAAAAGGTGGTTGGGATTGTATGAGACACTATGAAATATTAGCAAATGGATGTATTCCATATTTTATTGCTATTGAAGAATGTCCAGTAAATACAATGAGTTTATTACCAAAAAATTTATTAATTGAAGCTAATATACTATATAATAATAAATTTAAAAATAAAAATATAACTCAACTATCTGAAGAAGAAATAAATGAATATAATATATTACAATCAAAATTATTTGAATATACAAAAAATTATTTAACTACCGATAAAATAGCTGAATATATATTAAACAAAACAAATTATGAAAATGTATCGAAAATTTTATATTTATCCGCTGATACTAATCCTGATTATTTAAGGTGTGTAACATTGCATGGGTTTAAAACATTATTTGGTCATAATTGTCACGATTACCCAAAAATTCCACATATTTATAAATCAGATAGTATAAATTATAGTAGCTTATATGGTAGAGGAATTACATATACAAATTTATTAGAACCGATATTACATAATGATAACTTAGATAATACTATACATGAAGATATAAAAAATAAATATTATGATATTGTTGTATATGGTTCATATCATAGAGGAATGCCTTATTATGATTCGATTTGTAAAATATATAACCCAAATGAAATAATTTTATTATGTGGGGAAGATATGGATTGTGTGAAAAATATTCATTGTTGTAATTGTAATAATTTTATACAAAGCGGACATTCTGTATTTGTTAGGGAGTTATAATTGTTTAGCATTTTATGAATATATTTATTTTTATTTGCTTGTATTTGGTAAATAAAAATACACTTATTTTCTCGATTTTCTCAATTTCTTTGATTAAAAAGGCTCTCTATAACATTGATAATATTAAATTAAAATTTGGTAAAAATCTATTTTTGAAGAATTCAATAATGAATGATTCAACGTCTCACTTATATACTGAGAATCAAACATCAGATGAATATTATTTAGTCGATACTATTACAATAGAAAGTCTAATCCAAAATTATCAAATAAATCCAAGTGAAATAGGACTTATTAAAGTAGATATTGAAGGGGGTGAAGAAAATATATTAAATGATTTAAATGAGATATACAAAAAATATAAAATACCAATATATGTTAGCTTTCATCTTACTTGGTGGAATGATACAAATTTAGACCGATTTGACTGGTTATCAGATACTATTAAGAATCAAATACGTGCTGACCCGTTTGGTTCTATATTAATTTTTGAATAAGCTACAAATTTTGCTATAGATAACTTTGTTTTTCCAAGTTATCTATTACTCGTTCAAGTATACACCTTTGGACATTTACGCACTCATTGTCTCTCTAAGTTGTTCTTCCAAAGCGGTTAATTGTTCTATCGTGTTAACACCCATAATTTCTATCTGTTTATTTTCGGGCATATCATACAAATCAATCTTAATTTGTTCACCATTTTTAATGAGCTCAATAATATCCGTTAAATAATATTCATTTTGTGCATTTTTATTTTGCAACAAGGGTAAATATTTACATAAAACGGCGGATTCAAAAGCATAAACCCCGCAGTTCACTTTTTTCACCAACTTTTCTTCTAAACAACAATCCTTTTCTTCTACTATTTTATCAAATACACCATCGGTTTCTATGATGCGCCCATATCCATGTGGGTTATTCATCATAGTTGTAACTATTTTCACCTTGTTGAAATCATGCATTATATCGTGTATGGTTGTAGATTTTAATAAAGGTGTATCTCCAGATAATATAGCGACATTTGTATCATTATATTTCAATAATTCATCCCTGCAACATTGAATCGCGTGTCCAGTCCCCAATGCTTCTGGTTGAATGATAAATTCAATTTTATCTAGAGAAATATATTCGCGTAGCGTGGTTTCTATAATAGTTTTATATTTACCAACAACTATTAATATTTTTATTGGATTTAACAACATTGCTTCTTGAACAACATTAAGTAGTAATGGTTTTCCATTAATTTTATGGAGAACTTTTGGTAAATCTGAATTCATACGTTTTCCAAGGCCTCCCGCCATGATAATAATTACGTTTTTACTCATTTAACGTATAATTACAAAATATTTATGTAATTATAACTTATAACTTACAAAATGTGTGGAATTATTGCATGCATTTCAGATGAAGAATGTTGGAATATTTTGTATAGCGGATTATTACAATTAAAAAACAGAGGGTATGATTCTGCGGGTATATGCACGATAACAAATAATGCTTTGATAGTAGATAAATATGCATCTACGGGAGACATAGATGCTTACAAAAAATTACAAGATAGCTTGTGCAATCATGAAAAGGCTATAGCTGGAATAGCGCATACAAGATGGGCTACACATGGTGCAAAAACTGATGTGAATTCACACCCACACGTTAGTATGTGTGGCAAATTCGCATTAGTTCACAATGGAATTATTGAAAATTATAAAGAGCTAAAAAAAACATTATTAGAAAAGGGCTACATATTTAAATCACAAACCGACACGGAAATTATTGTGCAATTGCTTTCTTATTTATACACGACAAATAAAAGTATTATTGTTTGTATCGAGAAAATGAATATTGTGTTACAAGGGACTTGGGCATTGGCAATTATTTGCACAGATGACCCGAATACGATTTATTGTACGCGACACGGAAGCCCATTATTAGTAGGATACACTGATAATAGTGCAATAGTTGTATCTGAAAAGAGTGGTTTTTGTAATAAAGTGCAACATTATTTTGTTATTGAAGAACTAGATATTTGCAAAATAACACAGAATGGAAACAAGGTTGATATAGATACAAATTATCATTATATCGCTAACAAATTGGTAACTACCCAAGAAGAATTAACATTGAATTCGTATCCTCATTGGACTATAAAAGAAATATATGAACAACCTGATGCATCATTGCGCGCGATTAACATGGGCGGACGCATATTAGGCGATAGCAAAGTAAAATTAGGCGGATTAGAAGAACATGCCGATAAATTAAAAAACATAACGAATCTTATTTTATTAGGTTGTGGGACATCCTATTTTGCAGGACAACATGGATTACATTTTTTCAAGGATTTGTGTGATTTTGGTAATGTTCAATTATTTGATGGGGCTGAGTTTGACGAAAAAGATATACCAAAATACGGAACAACGGCCTTGTTATTAATCTCTCAATCTGGGGAAACGAAAGACTTGCATAGATGTATAGAAATCGGAAAACAAAAAGACTTGTTATTAATTGGTCTTGTGAATGTAGTTGATTCTTTGATAGCGAGAGAGGTGCATTGTGGATGTTATTTGAATGCGGGTAAAGAAATCGGTGTAGCTTCTACAAAATCATACACTTCGCAGGTTACTTTATTATCTATGATTGCGATATGGTTTGCACAGAAAAAAGAGATAAATGAAATCAAGCGATTTACTTATATAAAAGATATTTTAAAACTGCATCATGATATCAAAAATGCTTTAGATATAAATAATACATATATTGAAGGAATCGTACAAAAACTATTTCATAATCGCGACAATTGTTTTATACTGGGAAAAGGCAAATCCGAATCAGTCGCCAAAGAAGGAGCTCTTAAAATAAAAGAGATATCCTATATTCATAGTGAAGGTTATTCTACAAGTAGCTTAAAACACGGACCATTTGCATTATTGAATGAAAACTTTCCTGTAATTATTATTGCTCCAAATGATATAAATTATAGTAAATCGGAAAACGCATATGAAGAGATAAAATCTAGAAATGCGCCCATTTTATTTATTACGGATAAGAAAAACCAAGACAAGGAAAATGTGTTATATATTCCTGAAAATAAAACATTTCGTGATATGTTGAGCGTAATTCCTATACAATTATTAGCATATAATTTGGCAGTATCCAGAGGGATTAATCCAGATACTCCAAGAAATTTGGCAAAGGTTGTTACTGTTGAATGAAAATGAAAAAATGAAACAATTAAAAATATTTTGACATTTGAATTCCGTGTTTTTCAAATCCAAGCTTTTCGTAAAAATCAGACAATCTTGGATTACAATCAAGTATTACTTTATAACAATTGTGTTCATTTGCAAAACAAAATAATTGTTCCATTATTCTTTTGGAAATCCCCATTGACCTACATTTTTCATCTACAACTATGTCTTCAATATGCCCAACAGATTTACCATTTCTAATGATTTTTGGTTCAAATATAATGGTGCCTGACCCGACAATATATATTTTATTTTCTATTGTTTTATGATAACAAACATATATTATTCCCATAGTTGTTATCTTGTATAAATTATTCATAAAGACTTCTTTAGAGAGAATGGGTGTTTTTGTTAGTTGCGATAAAAGGAATATATATTGCTCTATGATTTCGTCGATATGAGTGTTATTCTCTTGAATCAACTGCAACAATGTAGCGTATTCAAATTGATTCATTATTGTGTTATGCATATATTTTTTAAACCAGTTTGTTATGTAAAACCATATTCAGAGAGAACTTTACAAGAATATTCTATTTTATTGGATTGTTGGGTTGTGGGACAAAAGTTCCCACCCTTGTAAATTATCGATTTTTTGCTTCAAAAGTACAATGGGATTTTCGAAATTGGACATTTATAAATGTCCATTTTTGGATTTCCTAAAATACTTTTGGAAAATCGATCATTTGTGAGCATAATGAAAAATTAGCGTCTCACGACGAAAAAAAAATAAAAAATTTTGTGATGCTAATTTTTTATTTTTTTGGCGCGGATTCTTTAGGCATTTTTTCTATTCTATTTATATAGAACATTTTAGAATGAATATAATGCCATTATCATTCCAAAAATTCTACTGCGAAATATGTGATTTTGGATGCAGTAAACAAAGTAATTATAATAAGCATATATTGACAGCAAAACACATAAATAGAACAAATCCGCATTTTTTAGAACAAAAAAATGCCATGAATATTCCAGCCCATTATACCTGTAAAAAATGTTCAAAAAAATATAAGGCTAGAAATAGCCTGTGGTATCATGAACAACAATGCGGGTTATCTACCACATCAATAGAACAAGCAAAATCATTACAAGTTGATGATAAAATGCAAATGAATATCATACTTGAACTAGTCAAGCAAAACCAAGACTTCAAAGACCTATTAATACAACAAAGCAACCAGATGATGGAACAAAACAAGACCATGATTGAAGTCGCAAAAAACAGCCAAATCAATAATACTATCAATAATACAAGCAACATCAACAACAACAATAAGACATTCAATCTCCAATTCTTCTTGAACGAGACGTGCAAAGATGCGATGAATATGAAGGACTTCATTAAATCATTGGAATTGAGCCTACCAGAACTGGAAAAGATGGGCGAAATAGGCTTTGCGGAAGGCATGTCTCGTGTCTTTGTTGACCGCTTGAATAGCTTGGATATAACCAAGCGACCCATTCATTGTAGCGACGTCAAGAGAGAAATCATACATATCAAGGATGATAACAAGTGGGAGCGCGATAATGCAAACTTGGATAGACTCAGAAAAATTATCAAACAACTTACACATAAGAATATCCTTAAGGTGGATGATTGGAAAAAGGCGAATCCAGGTTGCACGGAATACAACAGCAGGAAAAACGAACAATACTTGAGAATCAATATGGAAGCCATCGGGCCAGTGGATGAAGATGAGGTGAAGAGAGATTTTGGCAAGATAATCCGTCGCGTAGCTGAACATACCGCAATTGATAAGAAATATTTGTGTGTTTAAAGTATGATAACATCATATTAGTAGTGTGTAAATATGATGTTATATTCAACGTCTTCGCTTGTTTGAGCGTCTGCGTTTATTTGTGCGACGGCGCATGTTGACGCGCTTGCGTTTTTTAGTTGTCCGACTTCGTCTACGCCCGCCTGTAATAGGTTGCTGGGGGTCTGGGTTGGGTTCAACTGGTGCTTCATCGTTATCCATTGGCGGATTTTCTTCCATTGGTGCTTGAACATCGTTATCCATTGGTGGACTAGGTTCCATCGGTGCTTCAGTATTATCCATTGGCGGGGTTTCAGGGGATGGATACTCTAAACTGCCTTGTGCTTGTTCGGGCATTGGCTCTTCTGTAGCAGGTTGATAATCGGATGATACAGGCATAACAGGAACGTCTTCGGGTTGTTTCTGCCAAAACTTCCAACTTCCAGAGGATATTTTGTTTCTCAATTTTGTGAAAGCATGTTCGTCATCACCAGGGCTAGGATAAAACCAATAACCACCTCGTCTTGAGCGCCCACGTTTCATTTTCTTCATATTATTTTTTCTGACTGATTTTGTATATTTTGGCATATATTATAACGCGAGAAAATTGTTATAATATATGTCTTGTAAAAATGCTAAATAATAAAATAATGGATTGCAACGATTAGTAATTCTGTCTAACAAGAGAACCTATCGCGCAAGTTCTTCCATTGCGTAAGCTGTCGTTGTAAATAGAACCCTTTTTAGCTGGCGCAGTGCATCCCCCAGACCTTGCACGTTTGATGGAAGTTCTTACACCACTCGGATAATAGTTTTTGGTAGAATAAGGAGCGTCTAAAGGCAGGCCGACTTTATATCCACTTTTGCCTACTGCGTTGGAACGAAGCTTTTGGGTTCGCAAAGAGGAATCCGTCGGAGGAATATAATTGGTATGACCTGATGTATGATGTGCAGTGCCAGTAGAATAATTGAAAGAGAAATTTCGGGTTACCTTTTCAATCGCCCGCGCCCGTTGTATTGCTAAACTCTGGGCAGATTCTGCCGTTCTAAAATATTGATGACGAGAGTTCACATTTTGGTCAGTTGCCGCGGGTTCTTGAGACGGATAAAATAATGGGGGATTTGGACTCTTACCAATAAGCACGCCCGAATTATGTGCAGGCATGGCACAGGGATACTGATTTGTGCTGAGGGGGCCATAAACAGGCGTAACTATAATATCAGAAAATTGTGTCATTATATCTTATATACACTATATAAAATAAAATATTTATGCGGATGCCTTCTTTTGTCTAGGCTTGGTCGGCTTCTTTTCCAACACCACATTTTGCACGACATTGGGTGTGGGTTCGGGTACGGGTGCGGGTGCAGGAACAACCTTCTTTACACGCGGTTTTTTTTCTTTAACGGCTACATTTGCTACAGGCTCTGGACTGGGCGCAGGTAGGGGGAGTTGCTCTGGCTCTTGCACTGGCGCAGGCGGGTCATCCATATAGGGGATACCTGCAGCATTCATTGCGGCTTTTACTGCTTCTGCAATCTTCATTTGCATAGCAATCTCGTGCATAAGATTTTTTCGTGCTTGCGTCTCGCGAATCGTTTCTCTAACATCGTCAAACATCGGGTCATGTTCGCTGATTAGAACGCTAATGATTCTTGGCTTCTTACTACGAATGGAAGTCGTTTCATCATAATCTTCCGCCCAATTCTCGCACAACACACCAAATTGCTTGTCAACCTTTTCTTGGTCAAACCAAAGCTTTCCAAACGGAGCCGACCCGACAATAAATACTGACGAATCATCGTGGAATTCTTGAATAATAATTTTTGCTTCAATAAAATTTTGCTGTTCTGTTATATCATATTGGTCTGTCACATCAATCTTCTCGGTGGTGTCAGTCTTTGCATTAATGTCGGTAGACATGTTAGTAATAATAATACAACAATCTTTATATTATTATTCTAGATATATTTTGATTCGCCTTAATATCTTCGGATAGCCCTCCATGCACTTTGTGCTCCTGAGTTATTATTACCAGCATTGGAATAGTCATTGTAATTCTTGTTAACCGCCTTTTGTTTTAAATAAGTAATATAGTCAGAGGCGTCGTAAACATACTTTACGTTGCACGAAGAGGGAGGGATTCCACTGCCATCACACCTGCTCTGTATAGCACCAAATCTACCACGAAGACCATTCAAACCAGGTCGACTTTGAAATGTTTGAACATCTCCACCACACGAATAATCTACGCGACACAAGATATCTCCTGAGTTAGTCACTGCACGAAACGGGGTAATAATACGTCTTTGCTCACCAAGCTGAGAGACATATTTAGTGTTCCACCCGTTTCTTAATGTGAAACGAATTTGTGCGTATTGGTCATTATTGTCTGTATCATTTACGCCTCGCGCAATAAAGCCAGTAATTCCACCACCTAAGTAGGGCTTTCCACCAGGTCCATTAATAATTGGGGGTGTATTTCCAATTCCATAAGAACCACTAATAGGATTTTGAAAACCAATAGACGGCATTTAATATATATATATACTATGCAAAAAAAATAATCAAAACGTCTAAATTTAACGACTTGACAATAAATAAAATATTTGCGTATAATAAATGTTGTATATTTTGATTAGTGCAATTGTTTTGATTATCCTAGATAGCGCATATTTACATTTAATGAGCGGGTATTTCAAAAATCAAGTTAAGGCAGTACAAGGAAGCCCACTTGAGATGAATTTGGTCGGCGCTGCGTTGTGCTACGTGTTTATCATTTTTGGATTGAATTATTTTATTCTTAAACATAAAAAAAGCGTAAAGGACGCGTTTTTATTGGGTATAGTAATTTATGCTGTTTTTGAATTAACGAATTTAGCTTTATTTAAAAATTGGCGTTGGTTTTCGGTCATTATAGATACATTATGGGGTGGTATATTGTTTGGTTTAACAACAGGCATCGTATACAAATTAACGTAGTGCCTAATTTTCAGTAATCAGACGTGTTGATACATTCATAGTTGTAAGTTCTTGCATCATTAATTTACAAGCATAAGGCAACTTAACAAATGCAAAGTCTGTTCGGTTGCCACAAGTCTTGCACAAGTGAATATGTAGCTCGTTGTTGTATGACGCAATCAAACCACATTTCTTACAAACATGTACTTCGTATTTGTCAGAAACATCGTATAGACGTTCTTTAGTGAATCTTGCAGCGCCGTGAGATATCATACAATCACGCTCCATCTCTCCAAATCTGAGACCACCATCGCGCGAACGACCCTCTGCGGGCTGTCTTGTCAAATTCACCATAGGGCCAATTGAACGACTATGTGTCTTATCATTCACCATGTGCTTTAGACGCTGGTAGAAGACAGGGCCCAAGAAGACACTGCATTCCAATTGTTCACCAGTCAAGCCATTGTACATGAGTTCATTTCCGTGCGCTTCATATCCGACCTTTAACAACTCCTTGGAAATGTCATTTACATGAAAGTCGCCGAAAGATGTTCCGTCTCCAAACAATCCGAGCGAGACCAAGGTTTTACCCAAAATCGTCTCCTTTAATTGTCCAATCGTCATACGAGAAGGAATCGCATGTGGGTTGATGATAATGTCAGGCTTCACCCCATCACGCGTGAATGGCATGTCGTCTTCAGGAATGATATTACCCAACGTGCCCTTTTGCCCGTGTCTAGATGAGAACTTGTCGCCAATGACTGGCTTTCTTACATTGCGAAGACGAACCTTGGCAAAATTGTAGCCATCGCCATTGCGGTCAATGTAATTCTTATCAATATACGTTTCCTCGTCTGTACGGAAGATTCTACTTTGGTCTTCATACTTGATGATTTTTGTATGGTCATTTCGGTTCTCTTTAATTGGCGTGACCTTGGCAATAATAATGTCTCGGTTTTCTACAAGCGTGTTCTCAGGAACAACACCCTTGCTATTCACCTTATTGTAGTTGCCGAACTTCATGCCCTTGGTCTTTGTCTGGTCAGGTTTGCAACGGATTTCTTCATCGCCATTAATCTTTTGCTTATCCTCATCCTTTTCAGTATGATAAATAGTTGCGACAAACAAACCTCTGTCAATAGACCCCTTGTTGAACAAGATAGAATCCTCCTGATTGTAGCCAGTGTGAGTCATAATGGCGACGATGACATTTGTGCCAGATGGAATCTTATTTAATTGAATCATATTCATCACGCGGGTATCTACAAGCGGGCGTGTCGGATAATTGAGCACGTACGCAGTCTTGTCCATGCGATTTTCATAATTGGTCACATAGACGCCCATCGCCTGCTTACCCTGTGCACATTGGTAGCAATTTCTCGGAGATTGATTATGCTCAGGGAATGGAATGCAAGACGCAAGAATGCCAAACATGGTGCTCGGATGAATTTCTACGTGGGTGTATCTGTATATTTGATTGGAACTTGTACTTGTCAATAAATCACGTGGCTTGGTTGCGATTAATGCCCAGCTTTGCTCGTCAGGGTCAATATACTCCAGCACAGAATTGGGCAATCGGCAGTCAGTAAGCAGGTCATCCCAGACAATTTCTCCACTATTTAATTTGGCTATGTTATCCCGTGTCAGAGTTAATTTGTTGTCCTTCACTCTTAACAACGGACGCGTCAAACGACCGCTATCATTGCATACACGAATTTCCTTCAACTTGTAGTCAAATATAACAGATGTGTAAATATTAATGATGCCCTTGTGTTTCTTATCCTTGAGCATGTGATACAACTCGAGGGGGGCTTCGGTAATACCTACCCACGCACCATTTACAAATACTTTTACGGCCTCATACATATCGCTTGGTTGCATGGTGCGAATATCTGTAATATGTGGCATAACATACTCGTAAAGCGGAGCCGAGTTGGAATGAATCGTAATGTGAGCCATATAACTCAAATTCTTCACCAAACCAACTGACTGACCCTCTGGAGTTTCCGCAGGGCAGAAGTACCCCCAGCTCGTATTATGCAACTTACGAGGCGGAATCAATTTACCGCTCTTGTCTGCAGGAGTTGAAATACGGCGCGCATGACTTAAGCTACTAACATAGGTCAGTCTGTTTAGAACTTGTGCAACACCCACCTTATTGCTACTTGAGTGTTTTACACCAAAATCGCCTGTAGAAAGCGCGCGTTTGAGACCATCTTCAATAGTCGTAGATTTTATAATCTTGTAGATATTTGTCAGGTTGATGATGCGCTCATAGTCATCGGTAGAACGCCAAGAACCGCCGTTAATTTCGCGAATAACTTGCTTCTCCATGTCCTTCACCAATTTATTGAAGTAATTGCGGAACAAATTATTCAAAAGTGTCCCAGTCAAATCCACGCGCTTGTTGATGTATGAATCGCGGTCGTCGGCTTTCGCGTATCCAAATGTCGCTTGAAGCAACTTATTTGTCATGTATCCAAGAAAGTACTTTTTCTGAACGCTGTTTTGGCAATGCGGGAATAGGTCATTCTCCAAAATATCCATGGCAAATTCGCGCTTCTTTAATGCGCCGGTCTCCTTGTCCATGTTGATTGGTGTATACATGACGTGCGCCGTAATATGCTTAATTGCATCTTCTTGCGTAAGCCATTTATTCGCGTCCATAATAGAAGCCTGCAAGGAGTCGCATAGTTGAGCTTGCTTGTCCTTTTCTACATTTAATAGAATAAGCTCGCAGATTTCCTTATCCGACAAGACGCCAAGTGCACGGAATACAATAAACAGCGAAACAGGGATTTTTACTCGCGGGATTTGCAATACGATGGAATAACCAAACCCATTATTCTTTGAACTTACCATCATGTTTATTTGTTTTGGTGAAATGCATTTGAAATCTGGGACCGACTTGATTTCGGCCATCCACGTGTATTTAGTGCTATTTTTACTAATGTTAAAACAATATACCTTGTTCTCTGCAGCGCGTTCTTGGCCCAACACAGTCTTCTCCGAACCATTGATAATAAAGTATCCACCAGCGTCATACTTGCATTCACCAGTGTGGTCATGATTTACGTGTTTGTATTGGTTCAATACGCAAATATTTGACTTTAACATGATTGGCAATTTACCAATGTGAATGTTTGGCAGGGTCTTATAAAATGTCTGGCTGTTTTCAAGGTCCTTGCCACTTCGCACCACGTATTTAATATTCATATCAACATTCATCGCAGACGAATACGTGAAATTGCGCAGGCGTGCTTCTTGGGGGAACATTAGCTTTGTTGCGCCATTGTTCTCATGTATTTGTGGTCTGTAAAGATGAAAGTTTTCAAATGTTACGAATATTTCTAGCGCGTATTTACCACTTTTTGCATCATAATCGTGCTCAGATGCAATGTGAACTGGGTTAAACATCTCAATCGTTTTAATAATCTGACATGATACGAAATTATTATACGATTCTAGCTGATGTCTTACCAGGCGCTCCAGATGGTGTCCCTTGAAGTATGACTCAATGATACTCCACGGCTCCTCAATATATTGACTCGTTTCTATGGACATGTTGTCTCCTTTTGTTGACTCCATAGATGAGTTGCTAATAGAATCAATTTATTTTTATATTCTTTTTAGAGGAATCATATCTATGCTTTGCTTTTGCGTTGCTTTAGCTCGTTTCGTTTATAATTTTGTTTTCTAATATAAAATTATGTCCAATCATAAAACTATTAAGATTAATCCTGAATTATTTTCATTAACGAAACAAAAGAAAACAAAGCCTGACGCGACTCAAGCGAAAACGAAAAAGAATACTATATTTAAACCCAATAATTTAAAAAACAAACTATTAGAACGTATTAAAGCGCACAAGAATAAGGAGGCAAATTTGGGAACACAATCATCCTCTGCGACGGATTTTGAAGCACAATCCGATGAATTTAACGATTCCATGGCTTACTTGTCTAGTCTTGCAAAACAATCAAAGGAGACGTCAGATAGGAATGCATATATTCAAAATACGCAAAATGCGCTTGTGCGTGGTAAACCCAGAACATTAAAAAACTATGACGCATCGCCAAGCGCGGGCTTGCATGTAGAGCTCGAATTACCCGAAGGATTAAAAGAGACACCAATGGTATTTCATACGCTTATACCTACAAATGAACCACCAATAACATTAACTCCGCCAAATCCCAATTACATAGTTAATGATAATGTTCCATATGGTTGTTTAAAAGGTGGAGTGAAGCCAACATTTAAGACATGGAACAAAACCCAAAGACAACCACCATCTGTAGAGAAACCTTCGTTGAATATAAACACGTCTTCATTGGGAGCATCATCAAATACTGCACTCAGAGAGACAAAAATGAAAGAATTAAAGGAGAAAATGCGTCTGAAACAACAATCTTTAGAATTTGCGCAACCGCCTGTAGCACCCACCCTAATTCCCACACCCCACCCTGCTCCTATTCCAGTTTCAACACCCCAACCCGAACCAAAGAGAAATATGGACCCTTCAGTAGCACCATTTGTTTCCACTTCAATAGAACCTATTCAAGAAGTTCCAGCCATGATTATGACCGAGACAGCTCCAACAAATGAGACTGACGCACTTATTACACAAAATTTGCAAACTGGCGGTTCAAAAAGAATTAAAAGGACTATTAAAAGAACATATACGTTGGGAAAATCAAAGATACATAAAAAGGTAGGTGTATTAATTAAAGATAAAAATACTAGAAAACGAGTATTAAATGCACAACGCGATATTAAACGACATGGCATTAATGATATTAAACAATATTTGCGTACTCATGGATTAATGAAGGCGGGTAGTAGTGCGCCAAATGATATTGTACGAAAAATATATGAATCGGCCATGTTATCCGGGGAAGTAACCAATCAAGACAAGGATATTTTGCTTCAAAACTTTTTGAAGGAAAAAGATGAGTAATATGATATTTAGAATATTTATTTGAGGTACGCGTTATATACTACATCAAATAAATATAATTATATTATATAAATGGGAGGATTTAACAATTTTGACTTAGTTTATTATATAAATCTGAATCACAGAACTGACCGATTGAATCATATAACAAACGAAATAAAAAAAACAAATATAGATGAATCCAAAGTGCATAGAATCGAGGCAATATACGAAGATTACGGCGCACTAGGATGTTCTAAATCTCATTGTATTGCATTAGAAAATTTTATAAATTCTCCCGAAACAAATCAAACGTGTGTTATATTGGAAGATGATTTTGAGTTTACGCAACCTCAAAATGTTGTAAATGAACTCATAGATAATGTATTTACAACTGACGTAAAAGATTTTGATGTATTAATGTTGTCTAGTAATACCCAAGTTGAATTAACCATCCCAAAATTTAATTTTGTTACTAAAATTATTAATGCTCAAACAACATCGGGGTATGTTGTTAGCAGAAAATTTGCACCAATTCTTTTGAAAAATTACAAAGAGGGCGCTGATTTATTATCACAAACTAGAGATAGATTTCATTATAGTATTGACATGTATATGAAACTATTGCAACAAAATAACAAATGGCTGTGTTTGTCTCCAAAAATTGGGAAACAAATAGAATCTTATTCAGATATTGAAAAACAATATTTAAATTATAATTGCTAAAACGTAATTTAATTATAGAGAAACAATATCATTGTCTAGTGTACTTATAAAAATACATGAATTTATTATAATTTTCAAGAATTTTTTAAAGATATCCCCGTTCGGTTTCGACATGTCCAAATTGGGTAGGTAATTCCACCACGCAAATATTCTTTATCACCTGGAAAAGCATTACAATCAGTCGGGTCTAAATCATAATTAATTAAATCATATTTTTTAACTAATAAATTAAAAATAGATTGGTCATGACGATGTTCCTTAAATTCATTAAAATTTGTTGCATTACTTGGTGAATCATCTAATAAATTATAATTATTTGATGCAATTTCATATACTTCATTATACAAGTTTACAATAATATCACATTTTTTCATTAATACGCAACCAGCTTGCATATGTGGTTTTTTTAATAATTCAATATTATTATCCATATTTAAAAATTTAATTAAATCCATTTTTGTATAAGTATAGTCAGATGACGATGCACCTGTTCCTATTATTTTTTTCTCATTAACTAAGTTAATGAAATGATGCATTCTATTTTTTCCGTTAATATTTAATTCACAACCACAATCTAGAAATAATAGAATATCATCCATATCCATTTTCTCTAATGTTTTTTTAATTAAATATGGTTTCCATATCCAGTAGCCATAACCGCGGGGATTATTTAAAATAAAATTTGAATGTTTATCAAAAAATTCAGTATCTTCCATTAAATCTTTTTCAGTAAAAGAATATATATTAGTAAACATATTAAACTCGATAGCTTGATTATGAATTCGTTTAACCGCATCATGATAATTATCAGAAGGACCTCCAAATGTCAAAAAGTGTATTTTCATAATATAATAAATACATAATATTATTTTATATTTTTTATACAAAATATGTTTCCATATTTTCATCTAATATCTTATTATATCTAATCTAATACATAAACTATAAAATGAATGCATAAAATTCGTTAAATATATAAATTATTATTTATTTATATATATATACATGTCAGATAACTTCTTGGTAGAAGAGAATCAAAATAAGCAACTTATTACTTTTATAATACCAACAATCGGTAGAAATACATTACAAAATACGTTAGATTGTTTAATTAATCAATCAAATCCAAATTGGAAAGCCATTGTTATATTTGATGGCATTTCTTCAACCATTCAAAATCCAGACCCAAGAGTTCGCATTATAGAATCTCCCAAATTAGGACAGGGACGTAATAGTGCAGGTTTAGTTCGCAACTACGGGATTACGTTTGCTGATACAGAATGGGTTGCATTTGTAGATGATGATGATAGTTTATCAAATAATTATGTGGATATATTGCTAAAAGAATCAGCCGAATATGCTTTGTCAGATATTATCATATTTAGAATGGTAAATAACGTTGGCATTATATTACCACTTTTATCAACGGATTCATTTTTTGTTTGTGATGTTGGAATTAGTTTTGCAGTGAAGAAAAAATTATTTGATGAAGGTCATGTATTTATACCAAGCAATATAGAAGATTTTCTTTATTTGGATGAAGCAAGAAATAAAAAATACAACATAATGATAAGTCCATATGTTACATATTTTGTAAACAAGTATGACCAGCCTGAATATCCAGAAATTGGAAATCGTGTGTGTTTATTTACATGATAAATAATTTGCGTATAATCTTAACGCGCTGAATTATTTGTATACAACAAATAATTCAACTCTTAGTTTCCTATAAATTCATACAAGTTGCAAAAATTTTACTCGTAACTAGATACGGGTCGCAATTCGATGCAGGTCGTCTATCTTCAAAATAACCGCATTGATTTTTTATGGTCTCGTTGCCTCTTCTTATGGACGCACCACGATTTGCAACACCATCCGTGAATACATCAAACGACGCAGTCTCACATTCGCCTGTCATACGGAGACGATTGTCCTCGCCGTATACTTCCATATGTTCCGCGTGTTTATGCGACAATCTTGTAATTGCCTCATCAATGTGCTCCAACCCCGTTTTGTTGTCCCCACCTTCGCGCATTTTTTTTGTGCTAAAATTGGCATGACACCCCGAGCCGTTCCATTTATTGAAAAACGGAAGTCTCCACCTTCTAAGCAATGGTTTAGGATGGAAATCAATGACAATACCATACTTTTCCGACAACTTGTGCAATAAATATCGTGCCATCCATAAATGGTCGCCTTGTTCAATACCTACACATGGACCAATCTGAAACTCCCATTGCCCTGGTGCGACTTCCGCGTTAATTCCACAAATCTGTATGCCGGCCATTAAACATACACGAAGATGTTCTTCTGCAAGTTTACGCCCAAATGCATTCTCTTTACCAGCGCTGCAATAATATTGCCCTTGTTCTGCATTGTCATGGTGCGGAAACCCCAGTGGGAGATTCGTATTACTATCAAACATGAAGTATTCTTGCTCCAGTCCAAACCATGGTTCCTCTTCCAATGCTTGATTGAAAATTTTCACAGCTGCGTCGCGATGGTTATGTTTTGTTGGTTCGCCATTTGGTAAAAAGGTTTCACATAAGACCAATTTGTGATAAATGCAAGAATCTCGATTTGCCACGCTAATGTGTGCGCACTCCGAAAAATCATAATTAAACATACGACAAGGCTTCAAAATAATTTCTGATTCACTACCACTTGCCTGATAAGTTGAACTTCCATCATAATTCCAATGGGGCGCCTCCTGAATACTGATTATCCTTCCTTTCATAACACGCGTCTTACTTCTTACATTATTTTTACCATCAATCCATACATATTCTAAAAGCGTATTCACCATAATATAATTATTTTATTATATTTAATATACTTTTCGTTAAATATTCATTGTTCTAACTCTAATAATTATATAAACCAATCTAAACATATGATGTAATATTAATATATCCTATACTTTCTCTTATGGTTCTACTAGTAGAAGAATATTTTGAATTAACTAATAAATACAAGGCAATTTATGGCGAAAATACCATCGTCTTAATGCAGGTCGGCGCCTTTTTTGAGGTTTACGGAACAAAAAAAAATACGACGGCTAGTTCCATCCACGACTTCTCTCGCATTTGTGATTTGAACATTGCAAATAAAAATACTTGTATTGGACAAGACTCGGTCATTATGGCGGGGTTCAAGGAGAATTTTATTGAGAAATACCTGAACAAGATTCAGGCTGCTGGGTTTACCGCCATCGTGTATGTTCAAGATGAACAAGAAAAGAATACTACGCGTAGTTTGGCGGGTATTTTCTCTCCAGGTACGTATTTTTCCACCGACCCAGCAGTTCTTACAAACAATACCATGTGCTTGTGGATAGAATATTTTGAACCCAAAATGAAGATTCTTCGCGGAAAACGAATTGACGTCGGTATGGCGAACATAGATATTTTCACTGGCAAGACCAATGTGTTTCAATTCTCCGAAATGTATGCCAAGAAAAACCCGATAACATACGACGAACTTGAGCGGTTTATCTCCATATACAATCCAAATGAAATTATCATTATAACTAACCTGTCGGCACACGAGGTGGAGGAAGTAATCCAGTATGCAAACATTGAAAGCCGTTCAATACACAGGGTATTTTTGCGGGACAGCGACGCAGAGACCGAGTCCACCGCAAAACACGAAACCATGGCGAAGAAGTGCGAGAAGCAGACCTATCAAAAAGAGATTCTCCAGCGCTTCTATCCCAAGATGGATTTTAATCAGTTTATTCAACTCTGCTACGAAAACACGTCATCTATTCAGTCGCTCTGTTTCTTGTTGGATTTCGTTTTTCAACACAATCCCTTCCTAGTAAATAAAATCAGTGAACCCATTTTTGAAAACATTTCCGAACGTCTCATCTTGGCGAACCACTCCTTGAAACAGCTCAACATCATAGACGACAATTCATTCCACGGCAAATATTCGTCTGTCTTGAAAATGTTAAACGTTTGCATTACGCCCATGGGAAAGCGCGAATTCCATTCTGTCTGTTTGAACCCCATTTCAAATAGCGCAAAATTACAAGCCGAATACGACATTACAGAATATTTGCTGGCCAATAATTACCCCTACAACAAATTATACGCCTTGTTGGACGATATACAAGACATTTCAAAGTGGTCGCGTCAAATCATCTTGCGCAAAATCAGTCCAAAAATATTCTACCAGCTTTCCGACAATCTTAAAATCATACATGCCATGCAAAACTTTGTATCCAAAGACGCGCGTCTCTCGGCATATTTGCAAAATAAGATTGGTCCCAACTTTGAAAACGTCTCTCTATATTGCAAAAACATTGAGGCCTTTTTGAACAAAAGTTTTGTCTTGGAATTGTGCAAGGACATTGACGATGTGCGAAATTTTGACGTGAATTTTATTCAACAAGGCGTAAGTATTATGTTGGACGAACTCTCTCAAATATATCTAGAGTCAGTGGATAAATTGAACTCAATACACGCTTATTTGAATGAGTTGGTTGCCGTCGCCGAAAAAAAGTCAAAAACTGCGACAGAGTACATCAAAATCCACGAGACTGAAAAGAACCAGTTCAGTCTCATTACTACCAAAAGACGTTCAACGCTGTTATTATCCGCGCTACCAAATGCGTCGGTTGAATTAAAATATATATCATCGTTCAATCAAAAGGAGAATACATTCACCTTGGATAATATGAAAAACGTAGTAGAATTTAACGCACAAACGGCCGCAAACAATAGCATCTCATCGCCTCAACTGAATTCGTTGTGTAGGACGATTACTAGTATCAAGGGCCAATTAAAAGACGCTGTATCCAAGATATATTTGGAGTGCATGGAGAAGGCGGAATGTTTCTTGAACGACTTGGATATATTGTGTCAGTTTGCAACCTACGTTGATGTGTTGTATGCAAAAACGTCGATAGTGAATCGTTATCATTTATGCAAACCCGAAATTGAGGAAGGTGCACCCAAGGCATTTTTGGATATAAAGGATTTGCGACATTGTCTTATTGAGAATTTACAACAGAATGAGATTTATGTAGCGAACAATATCATCTTGGGAAAAGAATCAGACGGCGCCACAGGCACAGACGGCATTTTATTATACGGCACAAACGCAGTAGGCAAAACCAGTTTTATTCGCGCCATCGGTATTGCTGTCATTATGGCTCAAGCGGGTTTATATGTCTCAGCATCTCGCATGTGCTATAAGCCATACACCTCCATTTTTACGCGGATTTTGGGTAATGATAATATATTCAAGGGTCTCTCTACATTCGCTGTGGAGATGTCCGAATTGAGAAATATTTTATTAATGGCGGATAAAAATAGTCTCATTTTGGGCGACGAACTCTGCTCGGGAACGGAAAGCATCTCGGCCATAAGCATTTTTGTCGCTGGAATACAGCTAATGCACCACGTCCAAAGCAGTTTTATTTTTGCGACGCACTTGCACGAGATTGTGAATTATACGGAGATATGCGAGATGAAGCGACTCGCTTTAAAGCACATGGAGGTCATCTACAACAAGGAGACCGATACACTGGTGTATGACAGAAAGCTCAAGGATGGCTCGGGCACCAATACGTATGGTTTGGAAGTGTGTAAATCCTTGAATTTGCCACAGGCGTTTATGGAGCAGGCGCATTCCATCCGAATGAAATATCATCCCGAGACGGCATCGGTTCTCTCTTTAAAAACGTCTCATTTCAACGCAAAAAAAGTGATAGGTTTGTGTGAGAAATGTGGGGCTCATATGGGAGCAGAGGTGCATCATTTACAACATCAGTCAAATGCAGACAGCAACGGAATAATTCATGCGCCAAACGGGTCGGTTTTTCACAAGAATCATGTAGCCAATTTGATGACGTTGTGCGAAATGTGCCATGATATGATGCACAGGGAGAAGACGGAGCATGTAAAGCGACGCACAAATAAGGGCGCAGTATTGAGCGCTTTAATTAATCAAGACTAAAGAATATAAAAAGAATATAATTTGTATATATATATATATATATATATATAATGAAAAACGCGTTATGTTTAATAACATATAAACCAAATGAAAAGTTAGAATATTTAAATTTTTTGAACAATTTCCAAATGTTTGATATTTATGTAATAATTAATGATAATTCAAATAATTATGAATATTTAAATGAAATGTTTAAAAATATCAAATTTATTCAAATGGATAATAATCTATGTTTAAATGCAGGATTTACAAATATGAATTCTATTACGTTGGGGCAATTGGTTTCTGGTTGGGATAAAGCAATTTATTATTTTGCAAGAGATAAATTAGAATACGATAATATTTGGTTTTTTGAAGATGATGTATATTTTTATTCTGAAAATACTATTTTGCAAATTGACAATAAATATAAGGAAGAAGATATATTATGTAATTCTTCGTATGACGAAGGAAAATTAAATGAATGGCTATGGAACAGAATTGATATTAAATTCAATCCTCCATACTTTTGTGGAATGATGTGTGCATTACGTTTATCTAAAAAGTATTTAGATTGCGTTAATGATTATGTAAATAAACATAATACTATGTTTTTTTTAGAAGCATTTTTTCCAACAATAGCTAAACATTATAATTTGATCATTACTAAAAATCCAATTGAATTCTTAACAATTACATATCAAAATACTCCAAATGAGAGCAATATTAATAAAAATTATTTATTTCATCCTGTAAAGGATATAAGATTACATAATAATTATAGAAATATAAGTAAGTAAACCTTCAATTATTATAAATTATGATTACACATTTGGGCATTTAGGTTCGCATAAAAATTATTACAAATATAATAAAAATTCTATAAATATTTTTTATTATATATAGCATCGTAATAGATAAAATTTAATCGGCGATACTATAGTGATTGTTGCCCAGTATGAAGGCAAGTAAAACCCATATACTACAAATTTAGCGTTTGAAATGAAAAAAGGTATAAAAGATGTAAAAATAATATATTACAAAAGATACATAGATATATATTTTTTGTAATATATAGATTAATTAATGGCATATAATTTAAGACAAAATAATTCTCTTTATCCGGACCCTGAATTTTTGCGTAGAACCATTCGTTCTTGTTTGCCAAGTAAAAAGACGCGCACAAACTCTGACATCAGAGTAGCATTACAATTGTGGCGCAAAGACCCAGCTCACACATCGGTTCTCTACGGACATATCAGTGAATGGGATACGTCCAATGTAACGGATATGAGTCGTTTGTTTTCTGACTATACCAAATTTAATGACGACATTGGCGACTGGGATGTCTCAAACGTTACCACGATGGCGGGTATGTTCTATTTTGCCAAACATTTTAATCGAGATATTGGCAGGTGGAATGTATCAAATGTTGTCAATATGGATAGTATGTTTTTGGGAGCAGAATCCTTCAACCACGATATTAGCAAGTGGAATGTATCAAATGTCTCCGATATGCAACACATGTTCGCAGGCGCCGAATCATTCGACCAGAATATTGGCGTGTGGGACGTATCAGGCGTTATCAATATGGATAGCATGTTTGAGAGCGCTTATTCCTTCAACCAATATATTGGCAAATGGAATGTAACAAATGTTCTTAACATGGATGGTATGTTTTATAGCGCCGTCTCCTTTAATAAGGATATTAGCAGGTGGGATACAACGAATGTCATAGATATGGGGGCTATGTTTGGCGAGGGTTGTCCGATACATGATGATAACAAACCCAAATTCTTTTAATTTGTGGGTTTATATATTTTTTTAGTAGTTATATATAGATATAACTTGATGTCTAACAATCCTTTGGTTGAAAATCGCTATCAATCGGTGCTTGCTATGAATAGCGTCGCAAGACAAAAAGGATTTATGAATCTTCCAACGGGTCCAGCTTTCATGAGTGCAACTATTGGGTCCTATCTACCAAAGGGCAAGTTGTATCGAACGGACGAAGACATACATCAAGCAGTTCAATTGTGGTGTAGGAATCCTGCTGGTGCAGAGAACCTTTACGGACATATCAGTAAATGGAATACATCCAATGTAACAGACATGAGAAGATTATTTGAACTTTGCACACAATTTAATGACGATATTAGCGAATGGGATGTATCTAACGTAAGGGATATGGGATTCATGTTTGCATCTGCCCCTAATTTTAACCAACCAATTGGTTGTTGGAACGTATCAAATGTTACTAGTATGGATGGTATGTTCTTTGGAGCTAGGTCATTTGACCAAGGTATTGGAGAATGGAATGTATCAAATGTTACAGATATGTCATTTATGTTTGAGGGCGCTGAATCCTTCGATCGTGATATTAGTAGGTGGAACGTATCCAAGGTTAAAGAGATGCATAGAATATTTGATAGCGCTGTATCATTTAACCAAGATATTAGTAGGTGGGATGTATCAAATGTGAAAAATGCATGGAATCCATTTTTGGAATGCCCGATTTTAGATAGGTACAAGCCGAGATTTCCTAGAAAAAGACGACGCAATAGTTTGGGGGGTAGAAAACATATAACAATGCGCAACTCTCGTAAAGGCCGTAGTACAAACAAGAGAACGCGCAAGAGTAGACGACGACCTAAAATATAATGATGATTCAAATGTGTATGCTGAGACCGATATTCGCCATCCATGGAAGGATTTAGGTGTTAGGTGGTGAAAATTAGAATAATATTATATACGTAATATATAATATTATATATGTTTATTCCAACTTATGATGATTATATAGATAAAGAAGATGATAACACAATAATAGGAGTTGAGGCTGACGAGCAACCAAGTCCAGAGTCTCCATGGTACCAAAGTTATTGGGATAATATAGTTGGCATATGGGGCGCAATAGAAAGTACATTTGATGCAATGCATGACCCCTACGCAGCTGATACTGCTGATACTGAGATTACTATTTCTGATGAGGCTACAAAGAACATTATAGATGACTATAAAGACCTAATCTATAAATATTTCAATAATTATGACATCAATGACGAGTGTTGTTCACTAACTGGGATGCAAGTTGAAATGTGTGGCAATCCATATGAATGTTCACAACTTAGTGATACTGCTGGTTCCCAATCACAAACAGACAAAGTAGGAGCACAAACAACTATCGGACCTTTAGTTAGGATGGGTACTGCCGAGAGTGGTGGAACACTAGATAGTAGTGTAAGTCGGGGTACTATTAATAAATCAATTAAAAAAATTATTGAAGATGCAATTAAAGAAGAAAAAGAAGGAAAAGAAGAAGGAAAAGAAGAAGAAAAAGAAGGAAAAGAAGAAGGAAAAGAAGAAGGAAAAGAAGAAGGAAAAGAAGAAGGAAAAGAAGAAGAAAAAGAAGAAAAAGAAGAAAAAGAAGATGCGGAAGCAGAAAGTGATTCTGAAAGTGAAGTTATAGTAGAGCTTGATTCTGTAGCAACAACCATCCTGTCTAAGCGGTTTAAAACAGAAAAAATAGATGTAGGGAAATTACTTACTGGAGGGGATGCCAGTAAGGTGTATAAGTTAATCGCCGCCATTCTTTATAAACAAAATGTTGTGATAGATGTGCGAAATGGAGCATCACGCGGAAAAAGTAATGAAGGACAAATGAAAGAAGTTTGGGGGACACTTATTACCAATTATGCTAAAAGTGCGGAGGCTAAATGTTATTTGTGTGGTGGACAAATTGTGCCTTGTACTCGTGAGAAAGAACGAGAAGGGGGACAGCCTGAAATGGAACACAAGCTCCCATGTGCAGTATTTTATGCAAAATTTGTCTTTATTTATACATGCTTTGCCAATGAACTAACACAATGGAGAACATATGTTGCGAAGCTACTCCCTGATAAAGACGATTTTAATGGTCTTAAGGATTATTATATAGTTATGAATTCAAGTGAAAAGTCATTTAATAAGCCTCAGTTGAATGGTATGTATAATAAAATAAAAACTAATTTTTTGGATAGTTTTGATAACTCAAACTTCGATGAAACGCGTCTTAATTTGTTCACAGACTTCATATTACCAGCATATCTCAGTGAATTTGCCTACTCTCATCATGTGTGTAATCAATTAAAAAGCAATCATGACCTTAGCGACCAAACCAATTTAGATAATTACTATAGAGGACTTCAAGCTATATTGAATATGGGCGGTGATGAATGTATTAAAACGGCATCTACGGGAATACTACAACCTGCATGTATAAATGATGGAATTTGCAACGAAGAGAGAGCGGAAATTAATGAAGGGATAACAGGAAAAATAGAGTTGAGAAAATCAAACGTAAAAGCCCAAATGTTGTCGTTAAATGTATATGCTAGTGCTTATGCAGATGCGTCAAAATACACAGAAAAGCGCATGATATTGCACACAATCAAGGAAACCATAAAAACGATGAAGGTTCCGACTTTAAAAGGCAAAGTCACAAAAAAGGCGGCAAGACAAATGAATGCGCAGGCGCGGGAGGTTGCTCAAGATTTAGAACCAATTATGAAGGATGCTGATCAATTCTTGGACCAATTGAAGAAAGACACAATCCGCCAACCACTCAGAGCCCGATCACTAGATAGTGCCAAGGAGAGAGTACGTGCATATTTAGATAGAATGGAGGAAATTTTTGGAAATGCATATGATACACCAACTAACATAGCATCTCAACTAAAAAATCCATATGTATCTCCTAAAACCAAATTACGAATATACACCAACACAGATAGATATTATAAGAAATTACGTGATATTTTAACTGACATCAATAAAAAGATGACTGAATTGAATATACAATATGGGTCTAAAGATAATAATAATGAAAATGGCGCGATAATAGAGGAATGTAGTGAATTTATAAGGTCTTTTTATCAGACGTTAGAAAAGTATAAAAAGAAAATTGATGAATGGAAGAGACTGGAGCAGAGCGCAGCAGAGGCGCAAGGTGCTGCAATGACTGAGCCTGGTTCTAAACCAGGCGGAGGGGATGAATTAACTGATCAGGATCAGGAGAAAGCAATGTTGGCAGCGGAGGAGGCAGCAAGACAGCAGGCAATGGATACCGCCCGCGAAAAGACACGAGGAACTGATGATGCATCGCGACATGATGAACTTCGGAAGCAGTCAAGTTATGTAATGCGGGATGAAGCAGGAGGTGGCAGAAAACGACAAGTCAGAAAAACGCGCAAACTAAAAAGACGACCGCGTAAAACCACAAAGCGAGGCGGACAACGAAAAAGGACAATGAAACGCAAACAAAGGTCTCGCAAGAACACTAGACGACGTTAACTTCGGCAAATTTCTCTCTACAAATGATTCTGATTTTATAAAATATGCCATGACAACACATATTTTATAAAATAATTGAATAGTTTTTAGGTATTTAAATGTATTCAAACAACAGATAATATCAAAATGGGAAATATTATATATAACGCAACCACGACCAGAGAGGTGAATCTCAATGAGTGTTGTATTTGCAAGAAAAAAATTGGCATCTATAACACAAGACTACAATGTGTTCATTGTAGGACATTTGTACACGCTGCATGTGATATGATTGGCGTTGAAAGCAATTATAGCGTGTGCCCGCTTTGTGAACGCGTAGGCACACTTTGTTTATATAAACCCTATTCAAAAACCGAAGAAGTTGTATGAGGCGCGCAGTTCAGCTAAAAACACAATAACATAATGTAAATTTTGTTTTTATTTTATAGTTTGACACAATTCAACAAATTTTATACCATTATTACCATACATTTCAATAAGGGTAGTATTGTCTATGTTATTCCATTTTCCCATATGTGGACGAGCATTTGCATTTTTCCAAAGTTCTTTTTCTAAAATATCCAAATGTGAAAAATAATTTGGGTCGCGTATGTCCATATCAACTATGACCCATGCATAATAAGTTGAGGTTCCATTTAGCGGACTAATCCATGGTAATGTATCATGGCTTGTAAACCTAACAAATACGTCGCCAAGTATACTAGGATTATAATTCTGTATCCACTGATTTATTGTATTCAAGGCTATATGTAATTTTTCAATTGGTACAACTTCTTCGAGTTCTGCGTATGCGGGTATAGCTTTTGGACTTTCAGTCTGTTTTTGACACATTCCATATCCTGTAGTATTTTCCAAGCTTACATTTGGATATGACAACCCAAATTGCGTATCTAGTTCAGGTGAGTAATTAATACCATATAATAATTCTTGACTTTGCCAGACCATGAAATTATTTTTTATTTTACAATCAAATAAACTAATAACATCGTTTTCAGTATTTGGTATTCTGACTATTTGTTCCATGGTGCATATATCGGTGCTTGGTTTCCAATATACTCTTAAATAATCTGATTTATTTATCAACTCCATCATCGATTGTAGAAATAATTTACGTTCAATAAATGAATTATTTTGTTTTAACCAACTTATCGATGTCGTATTTAAAGTAAGCTGAGATACTACACCCAGTCTCCCTAACGAAGATGCATATGCGCCTAGCAAATGCGGCGGAACTCGTCTGCATTTTGTATATCCAGGTAAGATATAATACATGTCAGTAACTAAGCCTGATATAGTTCCCGCTTTTAATGATGCACCATGAGAACACGTTGCAACCGCTCCTCCTATAGTGATATAAGGCGAGTTTGGATATGTAGCAAGGGTTCTTTTACGGATTCCTAAAAAATATAATAATTCTCCCATTGGCGTGCCAGCTAAACAGGTGACTGATGAAGTGTTCTCATCATATGATATATTTCCTTTGAAATCAATTAAATCAATACATATTGGAGTTATGTTTGATTTTGATGTATTTGTCCCATCTATATATCTGCTAGGAGACCAACTATGCCCACCACCACTTATAATAACTTCTGTGCTTGGAGCTAAATTTTTCATAATTGATTCTAATTGAATTATAGTTGTTGGCTTGTATATTGTATCAAACTCGCGCGAAGCATTATCTGACCAATTACTCATCAAATTTGTTTTATATTCTAACATATTTTTTAACACACAAATTACTAACAACACAATAAGTATAATAAGTATTTTATGAATATTTTTCATTCCTTTGAAAAACATTATATATATTAATAGATATTTATTAATAATAGATATTTATTAATAATAGATATTAATGCATTAATAGATATTTATGCATTAATAATTTATACATAAGATGTAAAACAAATAAAATATTTAACATCTAAAGGCAGACGCAAATACACCAACGGCGACAACTCCGAGCGCCATCCCCATGTGATAATTATACTGCATGGCCTTGTACATTTGAAGCCATGCATTCACTTCCTCTTGTTTATTCATATGATTCAACATCCAATCAGATTTGGGCGATAACATGTAGTAGAAATAATTGGTCAAGAAAGTGGTAGCAGTCGCCATGCACACTAATGCGCTCGCGCTCATTTTAACCTTCTTAATTTGTATATAGTAAAAGATGAGGCAGAGAGAAAGTATGAGGCCAAGCCCGTAGCCATAGTAGCTAATATACATTCTCTCTTTTGTTATTTTTTCATATCGTTTTTGCAATTCGGGTGATAACATTTCCTTATAGTGTTTCACTATTGCATTCTTGTCTGTCATGTAATAAAAATATATCATCCCAATGACAAATACCGCGGATATCATACAGCTAATAGTGCACGCCATTATATATTACGCAAACAAAATAATATAAATATTGATTGTTATTTATATTATTATCAATCATGTCCAACACACAACTTATTGCTAGCTTAATGAAAATTGAAATGCATAATCTCAAAAATGTTTGTCCAATTATGTACAAGAGATGCCGTAATACGGGTTCCGCGAATTTTATTCCTTTCAATAATGTTTATGAAACCGAAACCCGTATTTGTTTCTCCAATATTTATTTTATTAACGGATATAATCAATATATTCCCTTGTTATCACATATACAAGCAAAGTATAATGTGAAAAATATTGTGGAATGTTCTGCAAAGTGCAATGCATTAAAGTGCAATAATGTAGAAAATTTATAATCATCGTATTTAGTCCAATATTATACACCTTTTAACATTTCAAAACTGAATAGTCGGTGGGACATTTTGAATACGCTTCAGCAATTGCAGATTTTCACCCGTTATCTTTTTCAACTCATTCAGGCGCTTTATTCTTAACAAGCGTTGCTTAAATTCCTGTGTATCCTTAACATGTTTGGATAACTTATTATCAATGCTGGATTTTTGTATTACCTTGGCAATATTCATCAACATTTGGATATTCTCTTGCTGTATTATTCTATCTTTAACCATCCTATCCGCTAGTCTTCTATCGTCGTTGAACGGCAGTCTTCTAGGAGTAGAATTATCAATAGTAGGCAACATATTTTTGACTCGTTCTACATGCTGTTCGTATAAAATTTTGTCATATGATTTTCTTTCACCCGACAACATATATACATGTATGAAAATATTTTATACATGTATTTTCTTAAATTCATATTGTTGTATCTGATAGTGTTATTTTACCACCATAATTGCCCACCTAATCCATATTTATTCAGTAGCTCTTCGTAGTATGGCCATACTTTATCAACATCTATTTTATTATCACTGCTCTTTGTATACAAATCAAATACATTGAATTTTTTAACCCATTCTTTCATTAGAGCATCCTTTTCATTACATAAATGTTCATATGCATTATATGTATGCCAAGAATATGCTGAATGATATCGAATCATAGCCAATCCTTCATCGGGAATAAGCGCTTTATTCGCAACTAACATACGATACATATATTCGTCATGCCCCCAAGAAAATTTCAGTTTATCAAGACCGCAATGCGGATAATATATTCCATATTTGGTATTATATAATTCATTTGACATATCTGTATTCAACTTATTGAATTCAGGATACACAATTTGTTCAGGAATTGCGCAACCACATACGAATGTATCGCCTCCTAATGACCATTGTTGTCCACGATGGTCATACCCATTTTGCCCATCATCATCGGTTCCCCATAAAAACATTATTTTTCCAACATCATGCAATAATCCAACAATTTGAAACCATTCTGGATGTCCAGCATTACGAATACCTTCTGCAGTTTGTAATAAATGAAATAAATTCGGAATTTCCAAATCAGGGTCAGATGCATCTACGTATGATTCAAGTTTATGAAATGCCTCTAAAATCGTCATTTTTTTGTTTGGGTCATTAAATGTATATTTTGCAGCCATTTTATCATAATGTGCAATTGTTTGTTTGCTTCGCATATTCAAATAATGTTCAACCACACGAGGAGTTGCGTTATCATAATTACGAAATTTATCGGCCTCCATAAATTGAGTATAGATAATAATATCATACATTCACTCTACTAGGCGCACCTATCTACAATACATGTGTGTTATATTTGTTTATGAGGATAACATGTTGCAGTTATAAGTTGATTATATCCGTCCAATGTGTGAATATCGGTGGATTGCTTACTTTTATTTATTTTTTCTACAAATACTGGCATGATGTTTTCAATTGCTTGTGTTTGCCACGCCCCTCCATTAAAATGAACAAACGACGGATATGTGTTTAATATATTATTATAGACACGTCCCCCTCTAAAATCAACTTCTTTCCAAGAAATCAAATGCATATTTTGAAATATTTTTGATTTACAATCAAGTAATATAGATTCTTTCATATAATTTTGCAGATAATACTCTATAAAATATGTCTGGTCGCCACAATAACTGCATATATTTGCTATATCTTGAGGCGATTTCCATGTTAACAATGCATGTATATTTTTCTTGTACCCAATATATCCTCCTGAATTGATGTATTTAATGGGGGTATTCAAGTTTAATATACTAGCGATATTGTCCATTCGTGATGTATAATCTGACGGGAAGCAATTTAATTCGGCACCAAGTAAGAGACGACAATTATACGATTTAAACTTCTCTAAAATATCATACGCAGTTGAATTTATTAAAACGTCGTATGCGTCAATAAAACACACTACATCATCGTCTGGTATATTTTTTATGGTATCAAGCATATATAATATTTTGTCTATATACCCATTCCAAGATGATTTATACAAGTACTTAATATTTAAATAATGGTTTAGTTGCGTATGTTTCAAATAGATTAAACGGCTTTCATCAGTATAAAACGTAAAAACATGTAACATTTTATATACATCAAAATAAAATGTTATATCTATACTATTTTATTTATATTTAATAAAATATGTCTTGTTATTTGAATATTTGAATATTTCAAACAATCTTGGATACAATATATCCAAAACTAAATCCAAAGAGAGCAAAATATCCAACATAGCCTGCATTTAATGGTACGTGTGTTGCGTATGCGCCCCAGCGGTTATTTCTTTTTTCAACAGCATAACAATAACCTTTGTATGCACCAATAAGAGCTCCAGATAATGGAATAATATTATTAATAGTATTTGGTAAAAAAATGCCCATAATATAAGGTATATATATATTATTTATATTGTTATAATTTAAAAATATCAAGGCATCAAATAATACAATATGATAAACTGCGTTATTTTATGTGGTGGGTCGGGTTCAAGACTATGGCCACTATCTAGAGAGAAATTGCCCAAGCAATTATTACCTCTTGTAAATGAGTATACGATGCTACAAAATACAATAATGCGTTTTAATAAATTAACCGCGACGATGCCGATGCGTTTTACTATTATTTGTAATATTGAACACGCTTTTTTGGTGCAAACTCAAATTAATGATTTGCAACAACCAGTTCAGGCGACTATAGTAGCTGAGCCGATGGGACGTGATACTGCTCCAGCTGTCGCAATTGCCACCCTATTAAGCAAGCCAGATGAGACCACTTTAATTGTGCCATGCGACCATGTATTTGACGATGATAAGTTCGTTGAATCGGTTCAAGCGGGTCTTCCTCATTGCAAGAATAACATAGTTACGTTCGGTATTACCCCCACCTGCGCCGAAACAGGATATGGATACATCAAAACTGACATAGCTACGAATGCGACAATTGAATTTGTAGAAAAGCCCAATTATGAGATTGCGTGTAAATATGTTGCTGCCGGAAACTACTATTGGAATGCAGGCGTATTTTTGTTTAGAAACAAGGACATGCTAGAATGTTTTGCTAAATTTGCGCCAGATACCCTAGCCTTGTGCAAAACCACGCTAGAATGTTCGCCAACTATTATGGGAATTATACAACTATCCAAAGAGACGTTTTGCAAATGCATACCGATTTCAATCGATTACGCAATTATGGAAAAATTATGCAAAGACCATGACAACTCCGTAAAAGGTATAACGATTCCATACAAACATTTGTGGTGTGATGTCGGGTCGTTCAAGTCGTTATATGAGCTTTTGTTGCAGGATGGCGAAGATATTCATCCTTATAGAAAACATGCGAATAACATAGTAAAGGGGGATGTTATAATGCACGAGACAAATAACAGCTACGTTGAAACGGAAAATGCGATGGTTGCATTAGTTGGCGTGGATAATTTAGTTGTTGTTAACACTCGTGATGCATTACTGATTTGCGACAAAAATAAATCGCAAGATGTGAAACATGTCGTAAACGCACTAAAGACCCAGAATCGGGTTGAACGAATTTGCCACGCAAAGGTTTATCGGCCTTGGGGGTGGTATTGCAACATAGAGGGCAACGATACCAGCGGGTTTAAGGTGAAGCGTATTGCAGTATATCCTGGTAAAAAGTTGTCCCTTCAAAGCCACGAAGAGAGAAGTGAGCACTGGGTTGTTGTAAAGGGCAATGCAAAGGTGCAGGTGGGACATGACCTGTTGATTTTACATGCGAATCAACACGTATATATTCCTAAGAAGACACTACATAGAATGGAAAACATCGGGGAAGAATTATTGGAGTTTGTAGAGACGCAAATTGGCGACTACTTGGGCGAAGATGACATTATTCGGTATGAAGACGATTTTGGTCGCGTGTAAAAAAATCATTACATAGGATTTCTAATGTCTATCATATAGGTTCTATCAATCGTATGCATTTCTATACCCCATTTTTTTGCCAAAAGACTCAAAATTGTTTGATCGTGTCTATTTTCTTCAAATATTTCATCCTCTTTACCATATAAACTTGGAATATCAGAAGAAATTCTTGGGTCTTGATTATAGGTTAACCATTCTCCTATAAATCTAACAGGATTAAAATGTTTTCTCAATAATATGAATCCAGACCAAGCTTGAGGTGAGTTTTTTATATTATTCAGAGATACCGCTGGTGTATTCATTAAACAATATGCGTCAAATTTAGTCCATTGTTTTTCAATATGGTTCCCACTATTAGGTTTATTCAAATAAATACCAATGTTTTTATTTTTCAAAATATCATGTTCAAAAATTCTTACGTTTTTTAACCATAAATATCTACTATCATTATAACACAAGACATCCCCATCTGGTATTTCCAATAATCGTTTTAATATAATGTATGGTTTCCAAACAGCATACCCACCTAGTCTTTTGTGTTGAAAAAGAAATTGATTTTTTGCTTGAAAATGTGTGTCAATATCAGCCATGGTATATATTTTAGCTGTGTCAAATTTTCCAACAGATAATGCTGTTTCTACATTTTTTTCAGCAAATGACATAAAGTCTGGAGTAGCAAAAGTAATAAAATGATATTTAACCATTGTTTTTATAAATATAGATTTATACTTATAAATTTATACTTATATTTTCATATTTAAATTCATCCTTATAGGATTCTTCTTTATGTGTATATTTTTAAATGGTATATTATAAATTTCACTGCAATACCTGCTAAATCCACTAATATGTTCATAGGTCGATAATGATAAAATAGAATTACTATAAGACATTAAATAAAATTCTAATAATGTATTTTTTATACCATCCGAATTTTTATTATAATTAATTTCACCGCCTAAATGCTCTATATGATGCATATAAACATAAAAATTTGGTATTTTTTTCAAAAGTAATTTTAAGGCATTATTATCGCTAAGTATTAAATATTTTTTTGCAGGATTTTTAATTTTATTTATTATATTAAGTATTTGATTAGTAAACGGAGGTGATTTTTCTTGGTCTGTTGATAAATATTCATCGCCAGTTCTTATATGTATTACAGCATATGTATTTGGTTTTAAACGTAAATTATTAAACGCTTTATGTATGTAATCAGTCATTTTTGTATTTGGCATTAATTGCGACTTTATAAAATTTCGTCCATAGTCTAAAAAATTATAGTAAATCGGAAAAGCATTTGTAAACAACCCAACGTTTTTGGACCTAGATTTATTCAATTCTCTAATAATTTTATTTGCAAAATTTACATCAAAATACGTATTATTTGGAGGATTAATTGAATATGGTATATCTGGTCTATTCATTCCTATTACAAATTGAATATTGTTGTAATTTATGTCTACACTTTTACCATTATTTATAATATATTCAGATATGGGATGATTTGATAAATCAATTTTGAAGCCTACATTTAATATACGCGATAATTGCATTAGGTAAAAACTACCTCTTAATAAATCACCTAAACCAGGCGACTTTTGATTTACAAAATCGTATTGATAAACTTGTACTATTGTCTGTAAATTTTTATTAGTTAGTTTTTCTAATGTCATAATATATTTTTATATTTTATAATTTTACAAATCAAATTTAAAATTATAATTTTGTAAAGTAAATAGTTCAAAAGTTTTATTTACGGCTTTTACGAGACCGACTGCGACGTCGACGAATAGATTTTACGATTGACTGCTTTGCATCAGATGCCTTGTTTAAAGTATATTTTGCACTTGCCTTTAAAGTATCAAAAATACCCTCTAAACCCTTTTGTACGACTGGCGCCGATTTTTTTGCAATCGCCGAAACATCCGACCCTAGTTTTTCTGTTTGTGTCTGAATAACACTTGCACTCTTTTTAATAAAATTTTTACCAATTTTTGCAGTCTTACTGGCCATTTTAGACAACTTCTTGGTAATTTTTCCTTTTTTCATAGAACGATTTCTCCGTGTTTTACGCGCCATATATAATATATGTATAGATTTATTTTGTAGTAATAGTATAATGGGAAATAAACCTTCTATACTAAATGCGATAAAACAAGCTCCATTACCTCCGCCAGTTCGTGCAGCATTATCTGACCAACCAGCTCCTCCGCCTCCACCTCCTCCTCAACCAATTGGACCACCCCCTGGATATCTTAACTCTATGGAACAAGGTAGTTGGGACATATATAATCAGTTGGAAACAACGCAAGAAATGGCTGGCCTAAAGTTAGACCCATACAATAGTTTTTGTAATTCATCATATACTTCAAGTGAAACGTTAAATAAACAATGCAATAATTTAACAGAATATAACTGCAAGCAAGTAGGATGTTGTGTTTTTACAAGTAATAAAAAATGCGAGGCAGGCGGAAAGAATGGCGCAACATATTCTCCCAATTTAGATTATTACTATTATCAAAATAAATGTTATGGAAACAAGTGTCCTAAATAACATGCATTGCATTCTATTCCAGCGAACAATTGAAACGTCAGCATTTGGCAATTTCAAATAAAATTGATTTAAATATATAAAAAATACATGATATAATATAGAAGTGCGATGATTATCCCAATAAAGTGTTTTACTTGCGGAAATGTTCTTGCGAACAAATACAGATATTATTTAGAAGAAGTGCGTAAAAGAAAACTCTCTGATAAAAAGATGGAAAATATTGAAGTAGACAAAGTATTGTATTTGACAAAGGAGTACCATGAAAAGACCCACGAAGGTCATGTCTTGGATGAAATGGGGCTTACAAAGATGTGTTGCCGTCGTCATATGTTAACACACGTTGATATTGAATAAATAATGCGGGCGTCGGTCGTTGGTTGGTGGTTTATATAAAAATTAAGTGAATGTTCATATTTATTTCTTTTGAATATATATATGAATATGAAGAAAAGTAAACGTAGAAATTCGTCGTTAAAATCCCGTCGTCGCCGAACACAAAAAGTATGGAAAATGCGCGGTTGTTCATCAACACGTTCCATGGTTTGTACAAAGTGCCATCACAGATGTAATAAGAAGGGTATGTGCCCTTTGTGCCATCATAAGTGTAGCTATAATTGCGTAAAATCCTCGCGGAGAAATAAAATCGGTGGAACACCAGATGTGCCACTTGCATATTCCAATAATGGAGTTGTTCCTAGCGTGTTGAACCCGCATTATGCTTATACTGGTTCCCAAAAAGGAGGGACTTGTGGACCATGCTCTCTAGGACAATACGGCGGTGGGTATGTAGATATACCATCTCCGCTAGCTCCTATAAATGCCGAGCCTATACCACCCCCACCTTTTGTAGCTACGCCGTGGGGTCCACAAATCTCTCAGTGGCCTGGTGTATCTGCTCCACATGATGGCAGTCATTTAGCACATAATTCTTACAATGTCCAACCTGAAATGAATCCAGTCGACGAGCAAGCGACCTATGTTCCACAAGCCCCAATTCTCCTACAATTGGGAGGTCGCCGTCGCCGCAACCGAAAAAGCAGAAAATTAACCAAACGAAGAATGAAAGGCGGTGATTTTGGTATTTTTTCACAATTAGGAGCAGACCTTAAAAATACGTATAGAGCATGGAATGGCGACCCAGCATTGGCAAGCCCATTACCTTATAAAGACCAAATGTTTTTTGGAAGAAACGCGCAAGATAATTTGAATTATCTCAAGGTCCAATAAATATATTTTATCTTTTTATCTTTGTATATTTCATAAAGATGGCCCCTTTTCCTAGAAAACTAAATGAACTCTGTACGCCAGCTGCGTTTTATTTTTTAATATCTATCTTCGGTTTGTTAATTATAATGTTTCAAAATATGGGAAACACTAATAAATTTAATTTAGGTACTTTTTCGTGTAGAGTTCCCAGTACTCTATTACTTTTAGCAGGTAAGTTAATTTACATATTATTTTGGACGTGGATTCTCAATTTGATATGCAAAGATGGACACTCCACGATATCATGGTTGCTTGTTTTATTGCCATTCATATTCGCATTTATTATCTTGGGTCTAGTCGTATTGCACAAAATGTAAATAGATATGTAAATGAATAAATATATTCAAATAATTAATTTTAAATATATTTCTAATATAACATGCAGTCTGTAAAAAATGGGATATCATATGAATTAAATGGATGGAAATACATTTCTATAAAAGGAACTCCGAGAGAACGCGGTTATGCCCACGGCTATTTAGCTGCAAAAGAAATGAAAGAAATCCAAGCCATGTTGCGATTCAACGTATTTCATGATACTGGTGTACATTGGGAATATTATATTGACGCGTGTAAACACGATTACACTCAAAAAATAATTGACATGTTTCCCGAGATTTATGAAGAGATGCAAGGTCTTACTGAAGGATGCAACGCAGCTGGCACCAAAATCACTTTAGATGAAATGATTGCATGGAATAATTCCATTACGATGCTTGGTTATTGGCGTCCTACGCCAGATGAACGCGAAGACCATTCGGTTGGTGCAAAGGAAGGTGGAGGCTCCGACCATTGTAGCGCATTCATCGCCAATGGAGATTATACCAGTGATGGTAAAATAGTATGCGCCCACAACAGCTTTATTACCTTTGTTGACGGACAATATTATAATATCATTTTGGATATCAATCCGAACAAGGGTCATCGTATGTTAATGCAGGCGTTACCTTGTTATGTATGGAGCAGTAGTGATTTTTTTGTTACCAGTAAAGGAATCATCGGAACGGAAACTACGATTGGTGGATTCAACAAGTTTCAAAATAACTTGCCGATTTTTTGTCGTATTCGTAAGGCGATGCAGTATGGAAATACGTTAGACGATTATACCGAAATTTTAATGCACGGAAATTCTGGCGACTATGCGTGTAGTTGGATGTTTGGCGATACAAACACTAATGAAATCATGGTATTGGAATTAGGTCTCAAATATCACAACATTAAACGGACACATAATGGCTATTATTTTGGATGCAATGTTGCGTTTGACCCCCAAATTCGTAATTTAGAATGTACAAATAGTGGTTATTGCGATATTCGTCGTCATCAAGGCGCGCGTCAAGTGCGTCTCCCCGATATGATTGACAAGCACAAAGGGAAGATTAACTTGGAAGTCGCCAAAATGATTATTTCAGACCACTTTGATGTGTATTTGGACAAGGAAAATCCCTGCTCGCGAACGATATGCTCTCATTATAACTTGGACAAACGCGAATACATGTCGCAAGCGGACCGACCGAAACCCTATCAACCACGAGGAGCCGTTGATGGCGCCGTTATAGATACAAACATGGCGAAGAACATGTCCTTTTCAATGAGATGGGGGTCATCATGCGGAATCCCGTTTATCAAGGACATGTATTGCGACCAACACAGGCAATTTGCTTACTTGAGACCTTGGTTAAAAGACCGACCCGAAGAACCTTGGACCAATTTTACTATTTATAAGGGCCGAAAAATGGGAAATGTCAAGTCTATTAAAAAGCGCGCGGCGCCTGCCAATAAACGACACACGCGACGCAAGTAAATCATAAATCATCTGCCTCATATTCAAGTATTTGTAAAATTCACAAATACTTGTATTATATTATATCTCATAAAAACCGCATTCTATTTGTGTTTCATGGTTCTTCGGCGCTTGGGTTTACGTTTCTGCGTTCTTCGCGCGCCGCGTTTTCTTGTTCTAGATTTACGCGCCCCGCCTGCTGTTGCATTTGTTGCGGCGACTGCACGAGCTGCAAGAACTGCAGGAGATTTAGGTTCTACACCTGCTGGCATAAGATATCTCCCTACTTCGGTTGCCAACTCTGGAGGGAGCGCCTTGCGCGTTATTATTTTTGGTTTACCTAGAAATGTTTCTTGAAATCTTCCAACAAGACCCCGTTTTTTATACTCTGGTTTTCTTGCAATCATCGCCAATGTATTGATTTGTTGTGATGTAGAAACAATTTTAACATTACTCTTGCCATAAAAATAATTATTTTCACCAAAACGTAATGGTGGCAGATTATGTGCTTGGCGGTCAATATTTAATCTATTCAGAGCAGATTCCCCTATAACTACCTTGGTTAAACCACTACGACTAAATGTAAAATTAATACCAATGTAGCCAATTTGAGAATTTTGTTCAAATGTTATTTCTCTCAATCTTGGCGTATTATTGAATGCAAGGTCTCTAATATCAATGACAGATGCTGGAATCTGAATCGTTTGCAAAGATGTTGCGTCCATAAACGCACCCTCACGAATTATTTCAAGACGAGAGCCTGGTTCAAATATAACTTCTCCCAAACTTGTCGCATTATAAAACGCATGACGCCCAATATGTGTAACTGACGATGGAATATTAATTCTTTCCAAAGATGTCGCATTCTGAAATACTCCGTCTCCAATGTCAGCAACACCCGCTGGAATACGAATGCTTTGCAAAGCTGTTGCGTCCCTGAACGTTGCATCTCCAATGAAGTCAAGTTTAGAACCTTCTTCAAATACTACTTCTACTAAACTAGAAGCATTGCGAAATGCCTCATGTCCAATCGTTGTAACTGACGCTGGAATACGAATAGAGGCCAAAGATATGGCGCCATAGAACGCTTGAAATCCAAACATTACAAGCTGAGAACCTTGTTCAAATGTTACTTGTTCTAAACCCATTGTGCCATTAAATGCACCATGTCCGATATGTGTAACTGCAGCTGGAATATGAATTCTTTCCAAAGATATAGCACTATCAAACGCACCTTCTCTAATAAATTGAAGAAGAGAGTCTTCTACAAAATCTACTTGATGCAAGTTTGTCGTCCCCTTAAACGCATTCGCTCTAATATCAAGGACAGATGCTGGAATGCGAATCATTTGCAATTCTGTTGCGTCCATGAACGCTTCCTCTCCAATCGCGGTCCAACCATGTTCTAGGATTAGGATTGGCTGCCTACCATGCTCATTCCAATCCTGAGTCGTAAATGTCGTATCTCCATCTGGGTCAGGTGCTGGAATAGTATAAGGATTCATTATTATATATAACAAAAGATAATGAATTATTTGCAAGCATCACTAAATACTTGTATATTACGAATTTCATATAAAAATAACTATCATAATAATATACATGGAAACTATATCATGGAAAATCATTGATACCTATTTTAAAAACAACCCAAGTAGTTTGGTTGCACATCATTTAGAATCGTATAATGATTTCTTTGATGGCGGAATTAATCGCATTTTTAAAGAAAATAATCCAGCGCGTTTTATTGAGCGTCAGGGGGAAGACAACAAGGTCAGTGGGCGCAACGAATGTTTATTGTATTTAGGCGGAAAGGATGGTTCAAGAATATACTTTGGAAAGCCGATTATATATGACGCAAATCACGCGCATTATATGTATCCCAACGACGCCAGGTTGCGCAATATGACTTATGGAACCACGATACATTACGATGTGGAAATTGACGTTATTTATTACGACGAAGAGGCCAAAGAGAGAAAAACCAAGTCCGTTCTTTTGGAAAAGATATATTTAGGGCGTTTTCCAATCATGCTCAAATCCAAACTATGCATCTTGAACAAGCTCTCTCCCGAAGTCTGTTTCAACATGGGCGAATGCCGTAATGATTATGGCGGTTATTTTATTATTGATGGAAAAGAAAAACTGATTATCCCGCAGGAGACTTTTGCAGACAATATGCTTTATGTTCGTGCAAATAAGCCCGAGGATACGTATAGTTATTCTGCGGAGATTCGCTCGGTCTCAGAAGACGCGTCCAAACCGATGCGCACTACGTCGGTGAAAATGGTCGCCCCATCTTCCGTTCTCTCTAACAATCAATTAGTAGTCGATGTCCCCAATGTTCGTAAACCGATACCCTTATTTATTTTAATGAGAGCGCTGGGTGTAATCAGCGACAAGCGCATTATTGAGACTTGTTTATTAGATATAGAGAGAAATGCAAGCTACGTGGATTTATTTATCCCATCGGTTCATGATGCATGCAAAATATTTGACCAGAAGACCGCGTTGGAGTTTATCGCGACCTTCACCAAACGGCAATCTATTCCGAGTGTATTGGAGATATTGATGAACTATTTTCTCCCACATGTGGGAACCAACAATTATTTAGACAAGGCCTATTTTTTAGGCACCATGGTGCACCGATTATTGCGCGTATCCACCAAGGAAGACAAACCCACCGACCGCGACAATTTCAAGTTTAAACGAATTGAGCAGACGGGCAAGCTCATTTATGATTTGTTCCGCGAGTATTATTTGATTCAAAAGCAAGAAATTATGTTGGCAATTGATAAGGAATATTATTATCATCAGGGCGAATACAAGACCAATTTTTCAAGTTTAATAGAGGCAAACTATCGCGATTTTTTCAAACTGCGTTCCGTTGAAGCAGGGTTTCGTAAAGCATTCAAGGGCAGTTGGGGGTCGCAAGAACGCACGCGCCGTCTTGGTGTGGTGCAAGACGTAAATCGGTTGAGTTGGAATTCTTTCATATCTCAGATGCGAAAGCTGAATTTGCCGTTGGACGCAAGCGCCAAGGTTGTCGGACCACGTCATTTACATGGGTCGCAGTGGGGTTATATTGACCCAGTTGATACGCCCGATGGTGGCAATATTGGGTTGCATAAGCATTTATCTATTATTACGCAGATTACCAGCGGATTTTCGTCATATCCATTGATTCAATGGTTGCGCGCAAATACGCCAATGAAAATATTACAAGAATGCACACCAATTTATTTATCGCAAAACACAAAAATCATTGTTAACGGAAATTGGATTGGCGTCATTGCCGACCCAATAGAAGTCGTCCAACTCTTGAAGGTTCTCCGACGAAACGGCGTGTTGCCGACCTATATGAGCATTAGCTTTGACTACGGAAAAAATGAAATATCCATATATACGGATGCTGGACGATTGACACGGCCAGTTTACTATATTGAAGACAAAAAACCAAGTTATGATAGGGCTGAATTCATTGACCAATTAAATAGCGGTAAAGCGTCATGGAATCATCTTGTAGCTGGATTCAAAGAAAAGACGGACGAGAATTTTGACATTAGAAACAACAAATTATATGCAACGATTAAGGACTTGTATAATACGGACCAGATTGACTTGAATAAATACAGGGCGATGATTGATTTCTTGGATACTTCCGAAGAAGAAGGGGCGCTGATTGCGATTTATTTGGACGAATTGAAAAAATCCAAATACTACACCCATTTGGAGATACATCCGTCGTTAATATTGGGCGTCATGGGGAACATGATTATTTACCCAGAAAACAATCCGTATGCGCGTGATGCGTTTTCATGCGGTCAAAGTAAGCAGGCCGTATCCATGTATCATTCAAATTATCAAATGCGAATTGACAAGATGGGTGTCATCTTGAATTGTGGACAAATCCCCTTGTTGAAGTCGCGTTATTTGGATATTATCAACAAGGAGCAAATGCCCTATGGTGTGAATGCGATAGTTGCAATCATGTCGTATACTGGATACAATGTAGAAGACGCTATATTGATAAATCAGGGTGCAGTAGACCGCGGTATTTTCAGAACGACATATTACTCCATGTATGAAGCGCACGAAGAAAGCACCAAAGTTGCTGGCTCTTTAACGAACGCTTATTTTACAGATGTATTGAAAAAGGAGGTATCTGGTATCAAGGCAGGATATGATTATAGCCATTTGGACAAGTGGGGAATGATAAAAGAAAATACTCCTTTGGACGATAAAATGGTGTTGATTGGAAAGGTTACCAGTAGTGGAGACCTCAATGTCGACAATTCGGTGACGCCCAAGAAGGGTCAGCTCGGTTATGTTGACAAATCCTTTATAACTGAAGGCGAAGAAGGATTCCGTATTGGTAAGGTTCGTATTCGCGAGGAACGTATACCGAGCATTGGCGATAAGATGGCTTCTCGTGCAGGACAAAAGGGAACGATTGGTTTGATTATTCCCGAGGATGATATGCCATTTACTGCAGATGGAATTCGCCCAGACTTGATTATTAATCCCCATGCGATTCCAAGTCGTATGACCATTGGGCAATTAATTGAAAGCATGTTTGGAAAGGCCTGTTGCTCATATGGCGGTTTTGGAGATTGCACGGCATTCACCACAAAGGGTTCAAATGTTAACACATATGGATACATGTTGGCAAAGGCGGGCTTTCATTCCTCTGGTAATCAGTTGTTGTATAATGGCATGACGGGAGAACAACTGCGTTCAGATATTTACATTGGTCCTACGTATTACATGAGATTAAAGCACATGGTGAAGGACAAGATTAACTATCGCGCCAGAGGACCGCGAACGGCTTTAACGCGCCAAACAGTTCAAGGGCGCGCAAATGATGGTGGTCTGCGCGTGGGAGAGATGGAACGCGATGCTGTCATTTCGCATGGCGCGGCTGCGTTTTTATCCGAGTCATTTTTGGTGCGCGGCGACGAATATTATATGGCGGTCTGCAATAAAACGGGCATGATTGCGATTTATAATCCTGCACAGAACATTTTCTTGAGCCCTGGAGCGGATGGTCCAGTGAAATTCCACACCACCATGGATGGAAAGATGACATTGGAAATGATAAGCCAATATGGCAGGTCGTTTAGTATATTGCGCATTCCTTATAGTTTGAAACTATTGATTCAAGAATTGCAAGTCATGAATATTCAAATGAGGATTATTACCAATGAGAATGTAGATACGTTAATGTCCATGTCTTATTCAGACAACATTATCAAGGTTACAAATGACGAGGTAAAGTTTCAGGGTGGAAAAGGCAAAGAGGGTGATGATTATATTAGTCAATATGTTAGAGAATACAAGCGAACCATAGATAGATTGTTCTCCAAAGAATCCAATAAGCGCGGGCCTCAAAATATTCCATCTTATGAACCCGAATCGTCGGAATATCATCCAGACTCGGGTCCTGATGGTACTATATCATCCGACAGCATTCCACGTAGAGTAGATACGCCATCCGACGTTTCTGAAGAATATCATCCAGACTCTGGACCCGATGGCACTATATCGTCGGACAGCATTCCACGTAGAGTAGATACGCCGTCAGAGGATTCTGAAAGCATTCGGCATACGCCACCCATGCCACCTCCAAGTGAGGGACGTTATACACCATATACACCACCCATATCACCTCCAAGCGAGACGATGACAAGCAGTAGCGGTAGTTTTGTTCCACCACCACCAGCAGATTCGCCAAATTCAGCTGATTTTGGTAGCGAAGAATTGAATGAAATATATAGGAAGTTGGGCGATGATGCAAAGCAAAAACTAAGTGGTTTGACACAAACCGAGCAGATTGCAGTATTGCGAAAAGTAGCCGCAAAAAGAAAAGAGACGGAACCTCAAGAGGATACTACGGCAATATTAAACGTAGAAAATTTGGATGAAAAGGAAGAAGATGAAAACAAGAAATCCGATGACTCGGCGTCATCATCATCTAGTTCCCAAACAAAGAGCATTACTATGGGCGATAATACATCATCCTCATCAGGTGAAACAAAACAAATAAATCTTTAGGCGTTGGGTCTTGCGTTAAACGCTGAATATTAGGTAAATATTTTAAAATTGAAATAAATATATTAAAACATTCTATATTATATACTATCATGCAGAATTCTAGTAATATTATTTCATCCATCTACAAGGCAAGGCAAACTATCATCGCCTTGATGAAAAAACTCGACTATAATGTGTCAGATTATGAACATTTTAGCGTGAATGAAGTAAATACTATGTTTCAAAACAAGCAAATGGACATGTTGCTTGAAAAAAGTAAGGAAGACCCGCACACAGGAAGAAAGAATAAGATATATATCCTGTTTTATTTAGCAAAGGCAATTCGTCCAGCAAATATCCAAGAAATGATAGACGATTTGTTTAATTTGGAAGAAACGCTGACAAAGGAAGATACCCTATTAATCATTACAAAGGATGAGATGAATGATACCCTCATGGCGACCCTGAAACACGTATGGGAAACGGATAAGATTTTCATTGTTGTGCAAAATATCAAGCGATTGCAATTTAATATACACGACCATGTTTTGGTGCCACCTCATCGGGTAATTAGCGATGATGAGCGCGAAGTAGTTAAAACAAAGTATAATATTACGGATGATACGCAATTTCCAGACATTTCTAGGTTTGACCCAGTAGCTCAAGCGATTTGTTTACGCCCTGGACAGATTTGCGAGATTACAAGACCCAGCAAAACGGCGATTCAAAGTATATATTATCGTTTGTGTATTTAAATAAAAAATTAATAACATGATATAGTAATGACTGAAGCAATTGATTTTGGAAGTAAAATAGAGACATTAAAAAATCAATATCCTGGATATTTAGATAATTTCAAACAATATTATATTTTAACAAAGCAGTTTCCAAATGATGATTCATATACGCGAGGTTATCAAAGCAGTAGAACAGACATGCAAAATGCGACGAAGAGTTTGTTTATGATAAACAATAACATTCAAGTTGAGATAGAAAAAATGAAGGCGACTACCACCATTTTGAATAAGAACATTGCAAATGAAAAGGCGCGCAACATAACTTTACAAAAAAAATATGACGACGCTACTGGAGAGGTTGGTGGTGCGCAAACAATGATACATGATTACAAACAAAGATATGTTCTTCAATATATTTCAAATGTATCTATTTTTTTAGGCATAATTTTATCGGGGGTTATAATTTCAAAAACATTTCGTCGTCAGACCAGTTCGTAATAAGCCGTCTTAAATTATCAATGGATAGTTGCGCCCACAAGGTTATTTAAGAAAATGATAATATATAGAATTTCTTTATTTCTCTCTATATATTAATGACACTGGAAACGTTGGAATCATTACAATTACAATATGATACAAAAATGAAGGAATATAATCAACTATCTCAAGATTATAAGGAAGCATTAAAATCGGGCACTACTAATTACGTCCAGCTAAAAGATAAGGTGTATTTTGGAACATCTATGTTTGATATGTCTAAGGAGAAAACAATTGATATGTGTCAAGCAACATGTAGTTCAAATTCCAAATGTTCTGGCGCAACTTATATTCCCATGTTCCAATTTTGTGCATTAGCTACGGGAGATGGAGATATTCGAACATCTCCAAACGGATATGCAATTATACCCCGTTTAAAATATACAACAGGTAAATTACAGGAGGTTAATAGACAATTAATCATATTAAATACTAAAATTCAAGAGGCAGTAAAGACACAGCCGAATAATAATTTAGATAATGCGGTGAACAAAAACAACAACATGCACGATACGTTAATATCTGATTATAATGACCTTGCTGCTCAAAGAGGTCAAATTAATAGTTTAATGTTAGAATATGATAATATAAATGGAAATATGAAAGATACATCTTTAGAGGTAAATCAGCAAATGTTGAACTATCGTTTATATACTATTATATTGGCGCTACTATTATGTTTAATAGTAATGGTCTTTGGTGGTATGAGTATAAGTATGACGATAGTGCCACTAATCATAGCAGCCATATTGTTTATATTAAACATGTCAATGTTGTCATTTATAATAGTGTGTGGTGTTGTATTATATTACATATATTCGATTCCAATTCAATAATATATTGCCGTTATAACGTTTGTGTAAAACAATATAAATATTATTAAATAATATTATTTATAATGAAAAGCCTCCTTGAGTTTGTTACATTTCTAACATTTATCTGTAGTAGCGACGTATGTCATACTAATAAATGTATTACATTTTCAGTCGGTTCTGGAACTGGATGCGAGTGGATGTGTAATTATTGTGCTACAAATCTAGGCACAAATAACTATTATTTTACAGATGGTGTATGCACATATGAAGAGGGAACTGGATGTGTAGGAAATCCTATTGCTGGAAAGAGTTATACATGCTGTGCTGCTTAACATCTATTTTACATAAATCAATAAAGTTCAATATTTTTCTATTGATTTATATTAATGAATAGTCTATCATTAAATCAAGGGTCCGCCTTTATAAAAAATCAAGCAAATACACTTTATAAAAAAAAACCAGTAAAAAAGACTAGAACCACAAACACAAATATAGCATCATGGTTATTACCAGACCCCTTTCAAGAAGGCGCAACTACTATGGGGGCAGTATCTTTAGAAGGTTCTAATGAAGCGCAAAAATCCAATGCTACATTATCAAAAACAGAAGTCACTGACCAAATGGCTTCTGATTTGATTAAATTAAACGCGCAATATAAAACAGCAGTCCAAGCGACAAGTGATGCTCAAAATAAATATAATGCTGGTATTACAGATTATATCTCTCGCACAAATCCGATTATAAATAAGAATGCGAATAAAAATGTCAAATTAAGTGATGGCACTATCGGATATATGACGAATCGTGGTGTTTTTGAGCAGTATGATGATATATCCAAAACAGCGGGTATAAATGGTTGCCCAATTCAGTCAGACATTACCGATATAAATTTTGGTTGGGGAGACATAGATAAACACCCAGGTATGATTTCACTTGGTCCCAATAAACCGATTGGGTCTGCTTGTGGAAATGAAGGCACCAACATGTATGTAAATAGTGTCCTTACAGACGCAGATGTTAAGTATTTAGGTTGTTATACAAATGTGCCTGGCGCAATGACAACTATCAACAACATAGATAATTATGATGATTGCAAGTTATATGCTATGAATAACGGATATAAATATTTTGGCTTGGTAAATGCAAATACCGCAACCCAAAAGGTTACCTGTGTAGTTGGTAATGATAAGGCTAAAATTACAAGCAAGGGTCTAGGTTATGTATTTAATGAAAAGGTGTTGTTTAGCACAAGAAGTCGTATGGGCGCTAGGTCTGCTTTATTAACTAATGAAGGACAAATAGTATTATTAACGGGACTGAATAAAACTGGCGAGGTTGGCGCAAGAATACCGAGTAGTCCAGCAAAAAATTGTCAACAGGGGGGGACAATACGACTTGATAATGCAACCTATGGTGGTAATTGCAATTCATACACAAACACAATATCAAATAGAGAATGTCAAATGCGTTGGGGTAGTTATTGTTTTTCATGGAAAAATGTTTTCAGTCAAACTCCGAGATTTCCTCGTGTAGCTGGAAATAATGTTAAACAAAACTTAAATGATAGATTAGTAGCTGGCAAATCCAATAGCCAGTATTCACCTGTGTCAACTATTATAAATGATGCGATTGATAAAGGCCTTTCGTTATTTACAACAGGGGTTAATAATAGTATTTTTGGAGACCCTGCACCAGGATGTGGTAAGAATTTCATCGGAAATTATTATTGTGGAGCGTCATCAAGGCAATTAAGTGCAAATGAGAATGGGAGCATTACGATGGATTGCAGAGATATAATTGCGACGTGTCAATTTTTTTTAATCCTTCAAGACGACGGAAATATGTGTATTTATAGAGGAACTGGACCCAGTAATAAACAAGAATTAATATGGCAGAGTGGAACGGCTGGTAAGCAATTTAAACGCGGAAACCCTAAATCAGTTGCAAGATTGGGTAAGTATGGACGTAATTATATGCGCGTTGGTGAATATTTGAACGCGACAGAATGGATAGGTTCCACAAACGGATCAATGAAATTGATGATGAATGTAGATGGAAGTCTTGTTTTATATACTACAGAAGCATATAATAGCTGGATTACATTGAATAATGGCAAGATTGCGAGTGTCAATGCAGATTTTACGGCAGTATATGAATTATCGAAAGTTGGTATACGTAGTAATTTGGGAAAAATGGGATATGTAGATGATAACGGCGTATTAAGTCAATATCCAGATAAAATGATTGGCGCTGGTGATGGATATACACCATTTAAAAACATAAATAGTCCCTCTAACGATATTTCAGGTATGCCATTGATGAACAAGACGCCAGAATCATGCCAAACTGCTTGCGATAATAATGTAAAATGTTTTGGCTACGTATATGATAAAAGTTTTGGCAATTGTTGGTTAAAAGACAAAAATGTCATACAAAATAATAAATACAATAATCCAGCGACAGATTTTTATTTGCGAAATACCAAAGTAATTGGTGCAAATTCGTCATGTGAAATACCTGTTGTAAATGTAGATTCAACAACGTGGAATAATTATCAAAAAAGTGGTAAATCTATGACCAGCGATTCCTTGTGTAGCAAATTTGCTCATATGGGAGAAATGCCAGTCCTTGCATATAAACAAGAATTTGAAGAGAAAAAGAAGATATCGGATGATTTAGCTGCAAAAATAGATAATATGAATAGAATATTAGAAGCTAGACGAAATTCACAACATTCCCAAACTACCCAAAATACTATTTCAGATACCAAAAATAATTTGATTTATAATCAAACCATGGATAAAAAAATACCCAAGGCTGTTGAAGTCACAATAAGCGGGAGACCAATGAAAGAATCCTTTGAGAATATCAATGATATGAACTCGCCGTCGCAAAGAGCAACAGGTGTGCAATTTAAAAATATAGATGCAATAGTGGATGATAGTGATTTGGTTGTTATACAGGAGAATTACAACTATATTTTATGGTGCATTTTAGCCGTCATTACAAGTATAGTCGTTGTGAAGACGTTAAGAAAA